>Ga0181363_1000037_pt1 | contig 39207 bp, 74 predicted proteins | sample Fa13NDMLBSN_FD_130109 | JGI IMG/M metagenome (GOLD analysis project Ga0181363, IMG submission 130109) | Freshwater viral communities from Lake Michigan, USA - Fa13.ND.MLB.S.N | ecosystem: Environmental > Aquatic > Freshwater > Lake | place: USA: Michigan | collected 2013-09-23
CACGTTTACCGTGTAGTCCTGTTTCTTGGCAAGGTCTACGCCTCGCTGATAGACGGGTCCGGGGTTTGCGATTGGTCGGCGTGCCTTGGCGATATGCGTAAGCCCAAAGGGATTGCCGCCGTCATCGGACGGGATGCACAGGTAGAGTTCGTTGAACACCTGCTCCGGGTAGATTCGCTTGGCATCCTCGATTTCGGCGGCAGCGACCACGCCAGCGGCTACCGCGTCGTATGCGGTAATCTTGGCGTAGTGCATCCCCTCTTCGCCCGCCTTGGCTCGTTGTCCGAGTTTCCAGACCCAGTTCTTACGGCCCCGGACGTTGGAGATGATCCGAACCGGCCCACGGGTGGCCGTCAGGGTCGAGCGTACCGCGTGCCAAGACGGTTCCGGGCATCGGGTAGCCTCGTCAATGACAGCGGCCCAAACATCCTCACCGTACAGGCTATCGGGGTTGTCAGCCGACTTGAACCAGATCGTGCGCCCCTTGGACCCTCGCACCGTGACCGTCATCTTGGTCTTGTTGCACCCCCACGTAGCCTTCTGTGGGTCAGCCTGCAGGAGCATCGTGCAGAGCCGGGTGAACGCAATCTCAGCCTGCGGGAAGATCGGGGCAACCCACCAGCAGTTCTGGTTCGGCCCGGTCCCTTGGCAGGCCATTTCGTAAATCCACAGGATGCACGGGTAGGTCTTTCCGCACTTGGTAGACCCGTCCACAATCGCGTACCGCTGGGGGCACCACAGGGCATCGTGCTGGTATTGGGCCACCGCTGGCAGCGTGACCGTGACGTTACTCAAGTTTTGCTCGGACGGGTGGAGGGATGGTGATAACGGTTATGTCACCGGTCGGGATTCCCATATCGGCACGGCGCATCTTGTCCGCGTGCTGCTCGTCTGACAGGTTCATCATGTCCAGTTTGGCAACGGTCGCGGTGATGTCGTTGATCGCCCCAACGTCGTTAGCCATGACCGCAGCCGTGTGCGCCGCTTGGAGGGCCACCATGATCTGAGTCCGAAACTCCGGGGTGATGTTCCATCGGGGCATCCGGTGGAGTTCATCCGTGACCGTTCGCCTCACCGTGGCCCGGTCCCGCCGATTACCCATGTCCATGCTGCCGACGATGCTCATAAGTAAAGTCTATACGCTCCCCTTACCCCATAGGCACAATCGTATATCCCTCGATGCGGATGAAAGAATATGGAACATAACACCCAATCATGCGTCCGTTTGACTTGACTTTACTCACCCTTAAGTACCTACCCTCAACAGTTAGGTCTGACTTTGGATTGGGGGTATTCAAGACAACACCAACGAAAACGATGCGCCGAACCATTACAGTCCGGCGCATCGGAAAGCGAAGCAGTCTTGCCCGCTGTGGTTACTTGGGTCGCTGGTAGACCATCATCTGCTCCCCGTTGACGGTGCCGAGTTTGTAGGTATGTCCCTTGTCAATAATCGATTTCGGCTTACCGTCCGCTCCGAGATTGAGCGTTTCGATGCACGTTTCGCCGTCCCCAAGTTGCTTACCGTCGAGCGGGCCTCCGATAAACGGCGGGGCGATGATCCCCGATAACTTCCGCGTAACGGTGGCAGGTTTGGGTGCTTTGGAGATGAAAACAAGATCGGATGCCGAATACCACCCCGAGCCGCTGCCAGCATAAAGGCGGCTTCCATCGTCGGCTTCTGAAACGGCGGTGATCGCCCATGTCCAGCCACGATAATGCACCAGATCGCCCACCTCAAACACGGGGGACGCGGGAGGGGCAACCTCAAGATTGGCGGGTGCCGAGCCGAACGGGGTTCCGGCCTCACCATCGAACGCTACCCAATGAATAAGCATTCCAGCCGCGTCCTCGTGGTTGACAACGTGCCCTGTCTTGTTTACGAGTTTGTGCCGAACCCGCGCGCCCTTCTTGAAAAACTGTTCGCCCTTCCCCGCCTCCCTCCGCTCATCCTCCCGCCCGAGGTTGTAGGCGGAGCGGATGCACTCACCCAAAGCAAATAGGTTTGCCGGGAACATCCATTCGTACCCATCGGTGTAGATGGACGTTGGGAGTCTGGTAAATACCCGTTCTTTGACCTTCTCAACCGTCACCCTGAACGTCATATCAGGAATACTTGCCATCTTGCTTCCCTTCTTAAAAGGCCAACGGTTCCCTCGATTCAAACCCACCCGATCCCCTTCAGGACCGGGCGGGGCACCCGTGAGAAGCACCGAAGCCGTCCCCGCGCACCTAAGCAGCAGGGACAGGGGGGGGGTTGATTCTAGTCGGCACCTTCGGACCAGATAGAGCCGGGGCGATTGTTGAGCCAGTGTATCAGCGACGTTTGCCGGTGCTTGTAGGCCCAAGCGAGAAGGGCGTGCATTTCTTCGGCTGAGGTTGCGTAGTGGATTCGGTCGGTCACTGGCTGCCCTTTGTGGCTTTGATTGCCGCGTCGATTGCGTGGAGGAGGGTGGGGCCGGTGAACTGTGCATCGCAGTCTCCGTACCCAAGATGACGGTCGAGATAGAACAATCCAGAGGTGACAGCCGCCGATCCCTTGGTTACTCCGATGCAGTAGTGTTGCTTGCGTTCGGCTATCAACCACCTCAACCCGCTAACCGTCGCCAAGTCGATAGCGAGTTCCGTTGACAGCCGTGAGCCTTCCCCGTAGGGGTCGCCGTCATACCAGAATGCATCTGGCCCCCACTGCATATGCGGCGACTCCGCTTCCTTCGGCCAGCCGTCAACGATCACCGCCAGTTCGGTTGCGTTCACATCGGCCTCCAAACTGAAAACCCATCGGACGGGTCGTATTGAACAAAGCCCTCATTCACCTTCTCAAACGGTTGCCATTGCTCACGGCTGTCGATTGGGTGCCGACCGATGCGGGTTGTCTCATACACCCTCTCCCGGTCAATCGCGGCGTGGTCGTAAAGCGGGCCTTGGATGACGTACCTTGCATCCTGCTCCATCGTCGGGAGTGATAGGCATGTCGAGCCGTCGATTCGCTGGAGGCCGTCTGGTACGCGGTCGGTTGGCCTGATGACTTTGCGGGGTACTTGGTCGTCCCACTCAACTATCGACCCATCCCAAGGGATGTACTCTTTCACTTTGCCACCCACTTTCGCCAAGGGTTGAACGGCGGTTCCGACTTGTAGCCCGCGTCGATCATCGTCCCCTGATTCTCCCCCATTTGCGGGGCGGTGTATTTGATCGGGCGCGGACCCTTGGGGCCGAACACCTCATTGAACAGTTTGAAGATTGCATCGACGTTCACTTACAACCCCCCTTCCCGCCCCTCAGAGCGATTCCGAACACCCAATGGGCCGATGACCCCACCGAGAGGGCAAACGCGACCCTGAGGGCATTGGCGGGGCTTCCGCTGGCCTTCCAATATTCGGCTGTGTCGATGGCTAGGTAAACGGCACCGAAGGCGAGGGCAAGACCGAGCAGGGCGGTCAGGCCACGGTACAGGAGGGCGGTGAAGCCGTCGATGAATGAGTCGGGGTTCTTGGTCATTGGGTTCCTTTCATTGAGCGGAGAATGCGGGCGGTGTCGGCCTGTATCGCATCGGTTTCGGCAAACACCCCAAAGGTCGAGTAGTGGATGCCGAATGCGACGGCGTACATGGGCATCGTTATGGCGTGCGTCCACGATCCGTCATAGGCGGCGCAGATACCAAGGCCGATACACGCACCTACCAAGACAAGCAAAGTCCATCGGGCAATCTTGAAACTGAGTTTCATCGGTTTTCCTTTCAGATTTCCCAATCGAGAAACGTCACGATCAGGGAGACGGGGAGAAGTGCGGGCCAAACGACTAAGTAGCAGAAGGCAATCGTCGCGGGAATCCTTCCCCCTCCGATGTACTTCCTTGCAAACCAAGCCGATCCGACCCCACAAGCGAGGTACACGATAGAGGAGAGAATGATTATCACTTCTGACCCTCCGGGGTGGTTGCGACTTCAACAAGCCGGTAAATCTTCCCGTTGTACCGAGCCTCTAGCGTGATGTCTGCGTTTACGTAAATCTCTATGTCCCCTTCCGTGACGTACGCGGTAATCGTCGCGCGGGGGATGTCGGATGCGGACATAGACAGGTCGAACTGCGATACCGAAAGATCGTTCTTAAGGTCATACTCGCCGATTCGGAGTACGTCGTAGTTTGGGAACTTTCCCTTAAGCGTGAGTTTTCTTGCTTCCATCCTTCACTTCCTTTCGCTCAAGTTTACCGATACTTCCCGCTGGACAGTGTACGGCCTGTCCGACTTGCTCAGGTGAAAGCACCCACACTCCGAACATTCGTGGGGCCACAACTTCGGTGCCCCGTCCGCTTGCCGCAGTGCCGCGACTCTTCCCGCCGCTTCCGCTGTCTTGTACGCCTTCTTTCGCTCGCAGTGCAAGGTGGGTGCCTTTCGTGCTATGTGTTCGCCGGTATCTGTCCGTGGATTCACGCAACGTAGCGGGAGGCTCGGACGCGGAGGGCGTGGTACAGATCGTGCCGCAGATTCTTGCACGTATCCCAGCCCATGCCCGTCGCGGCCTTCTGCTGATTGACCGACATTCCAAGCGAAACGAATCGGGCTGTCTCTTGTAGTTCGGGCGGCATATCGGCTACCCACTCCCACAACTTCCCCTGAATCTCGGACCTTGGCGAGTTGTCGGGCCTCTCTGTGAATACCGGCGTTCCGAGGTGTACCCGCTTGGCGGTCTTGGCCTTGTGAGCGAACGCCCATCGGGTAGGGGTGTCGGTCTTGTGAAGGTCGGGAACACGGATCGGCCCCGTCCCCTCGTTGTGCTGACGGTGTACCTCTTGCTTAATCGCCCGCGTTGCGTAGGTGGACAGGGCGTACCCCTTGTCGGGGTCAAACGATTTGATGCAGCGGATGAGCGCCTCGGTAGCGGCGTACAGGTGATCCTCGGACGCTGAACCGTGCGGCTTTACCTTGTTGATCGTGGTGCAGATCAGCCCAAGGTTCTCCTCAATCAACTGGTTCCGTGCCTCGATCGACCCGGCTTGGGCCTTTCGGACTAGGGCGGCTTGGTGTTCGCGGGTGTGGGTGGGTGCGGTCATTGGGTGCCTTTCGGGTTACGCGGTCTGCTTAAACAGTGACGGGTACATTTCTCGGGCTTCTTCGCTGGGTTCCTCAACCGATCTGATTTTTCGTTTTTTCCCCGTCCCCGTCTTTACCATCCGAACAGAGCCGTCTTTGGTCTTAACGAGCCATAGATATTCGTCCCCGATTCTCCTAACAAAGTTCGCCCTGTCCGCTTTAAGTAGCGCGCTCTCTTCGGCAAATGGATCTGCCTTTGGCGAAGATTCTGGGAGCGGATCTGGCATTTTTACTTTGGCGTTTAGGTTTAGTCGTACGGCCTTGGCCCTGTCCATCTTGCTTAAATGAAAACACCCACATTCAGGGCATTCGTATGGGTGGAGCATTGGGGCACCGTCCGCCTGTCGCATGGCCGCAACCCTTCCAGCCGCCTCCGCTCTCAGATATGCCCTCTTCCTATCACAATGCACGCTTCACCGACCTTTCGCAGTATCTCTTTCTCTGTCTGGAATCCGCGCGGTTATCGACGGCGTTCCCAGTACGGCTTCGGATTCCACGCCCCACAAGATGGACACTTCCATTGATTCGCTGCGTGATGCGTAACGACCCCGTAGAAGTCCTCACGGGCACGTACGATTCTGTGCTCTCCACCCACACGAAACGGATGCCGACCAAACCAGCACTTGATCCGGGCTACAACATTCATTTGACCCATACGGTTCCTTTCGGTTTCCGATGGTAGCGGGGTGGGCGGGGAGGGTCAAGTGGGGGTAGCGTCTTTCCCGGCTTGTGGTCCGTGCATCGCCTGAGCGTTGGCGATTGCCGACCCAATGGCTAGGAAGTACGAAAGCCCCTCTCCCTCAATGATCAGCGACCCGTTGAGGCTGTAGGCCCGAACGCGGGTGATGCCGATTGCGTGCGGGTGTTGAATCCGCGTGTACCCCGCGCCCCGGCGAACGTCGATGAACGCCTCTAGCCAAAGCAGGCCCAAGTAGCAAGCCCGCTGTTTGATTTCCTCAGGGTCTACCCACGAATCATCGACCATATCCGAATCGTGGTTGTTGGCAAAGAACGGTTCGCCCTTGCCGCGCGTGTAGAGCATCGGCAAATCGTACTGAATCTCTTTGGGCCACGTTTTCAGGATTGCGTCTAGTTCGGCGGCGGTCATTGGGTCATTCTCCCCGGTCCCGTTGCTCTTGGGCGTAGTCGTCGTCTTTCCGGTTCCGCTCTTCGAGGGTGTAGATTCGCTCACTCAGGCTTGGCTCATCCGTGGCACCGTAAACCACCATGCGGAGGGTCGTTACCCGTGCCTCTAGGTCCACGATCCGATCTGTAAGCGTGCCAAGAATCGCCATAAAATCAGGGTCCATCTTCACGGTAACGGTTGCTGTGTCTGCCATCGGATTCCTTTCGTTCAATAGGGCACAAGTGCGGGAGTAAACGGGCATTCTTCGCCCGTGCGGTCGATTTCTGGTTCGGTGGGTGTTTCGGGTGGATTCACGGTGACGATTGGCTGCGTTGTGTGGGTTCGCTTTTCGGGGTGTTGCTCGCGGAACGTCCCCGCTGGATCGTGAATGTGACAGACCCACTTCCCCCGATACTGCCGGTCAGCGATGATCGGGCATAGATGGCCCTTTTTCGTAGTGCTTTCGCAGTGTGGCATTTTTGAAGTCTCCGCCTTTTTTGGATTCAGGGCTTTTGAGATTGATTTGGTTTTGATGCGCGCTTGCGCTTTAGGAATCAGGAATGAATCCAAGACCATTTCTGTTCTTGAGTTCAGATTGGAGCGAAGGAAGAACCCTGAAAATAGGGCTCTTCCTTCAACTTCTGTTCTTCGAGACGAGTTGGTGGCTTCGTTGGCGTGTCGTTCTCACATTTCGGTAGGCAGGACCACCGGGCGCGAACACGCATAACCCCGCACATTGACGACCAACGCACGCAACCCGGTAGGTTCACTTCCGAGTCAGCACAGCAAGGGCCGATCCCTTACCGCGTTCATCTGCTGCCCCACACTGATGGATTGAGGCGCGCCCCGCTGTCTCACTTGGTAGCCGCCTGACAGCATTAGGCGAGTTCGGTTGTCCGAGAAAGGGCACTGCCTCCGGTTTCCCGGCTACAGCCCCTGAACCTGCCCAAGCCTAGGCACCCCGTTAAACGCCCGTCAAGCCGTTTTAAGACGTTCCCGCCAGATTCTTTTAGACCGGGCCAACAGGGGGCTAGCCGACCACCCAAGGCAGGTCATCGGCCCAAGGGGGATACGCTGGCGGGAACCAGACCTGTTCATCGTCGTTTGGTAGACCGGAACACGATAACCGCGTGCCTGCCCTGTTTCGCAAGCCCTTCGGACAGTTCCCCCGCTTTCGTGAGCCTAAAGAGAATCTTGCGGGTGTGCGAGTCGGACTCCAGTTGCAGGGCCGTCCGCACATCGGTCACACTCCGCGTCTTCCCGTCTGTCATCAGGGTACGGACCTTGACCTCCACCGGCGCGAACACGCTCCAATCCTTCGCTTTCATGAAATGCTCCTGAACTCGGTGGGCAAGTGCCAAACCCCCCCAACCCTCCGGGCAAGGTGAACCGTCGTATGGCCGCTGGGGAGGATTTCGCCGTATGCCCAGCCGTTCTCGTGGCGCAGGGTGCCGAGGGAGCGGGAGTTGTATTTCAAATCGACCTTGCACAGACACCCACTAGAGAAGGCTTCCCGAACGTCTATCCCGTCGATCCTGACCGATTCCGCCCGGTGGATATGCCCGTGGAGTACCCGCCCATAGACAGCCGCAGCCCGGCGTACAGCGTTCTCGCCGTGGCTGAACCCATGAATCACTTTCAGGTTGCCTATCTGGATAAACTGTCGCTTGTCGTAGGGAATGACGACTTTGGCGGTTTTTACCGCGTCCTCCATTTCCTCGATCATCCGCTCGGCTTGGACCCTCACGTTGGCGTTCGGGCAGTCGAGTAGTTGCCAAGCCCTCGCATCGTGATTGCCCCATGCCACATGTGACGGCTTGAATCTCCGCAGGAAGTCAAGCCCCCATTGGAAGTCTTGCTGGCCTGATTCGTAGCGTTCCCCCTCGCTGGCCTTGGTCCGCAGGTGCGAAAAATCGAAGTGATCCCCGCCCGCTACCCGTATCTCTGGTTTCCACAAAGCGAGGAAGGCCCAGAACGCTCTCATCGTCGGCGGATCGGCGTGGCATCCGTGGCTGTCGAAGGCGGCGATGTAGCGTGTGGGTTTTTTCACGCTACCACCCACTTCCAAGCCCTAGCACCCCATATGTTGAGGATCGTTTCTTGAGATACGCCGTACGCGATTCCGAGAGTTAAAGACCGCTCCTTTCCCTTGAGAGAAAGAATCTCCCGAACCTGCGACTCAGTGAGGCGAGCAGAGCCGTTTTTCTCGCCCACGTTCACGCACGCTTGCGGGTCTCTGATGCTTGCGGCTCTGCCCTTTGCCCACATATCCCGAGCGTTGTCGGCGTGTGTGCCCAAGCCCAAATGAGAGGGATTAACACAGAGTCGGTTGTCGCACGAGTGCATGACGACTTGGCCTTTCTCCACTTTCGTCCCGCATATCTGCAGCGAAATACGGTGGGCCTTAACTTCCGTATGCCCGCGTCCGCTGAAATAGAAACGGCCATACCCGTATGCGTCTATTGGACCCGTCCACTCCCAGCACCCCTTCGGATGCGGTCCCTTGTTCACCTTCGCCCAGAAACGCTCGGCAATCGGCTTCTTCACGCACACCCCCGTTATCGTGACGGTGTTAATGGCACGCAGCATGATAGCGTATTCACGGGTGGTTCGGGTAGGGCTTATTCTGCGCGGTATGGGTGAACGGAACCCGACCAGATAGACCCCTGCCTAGGGGTATCGGTGAAGAATCCGAGTCTGAGTGAATCCAGCGGGCTTGACAAGCCGAAGAACATTCGGTAGACTTCGGTATCAGTAGGTAACCCCAAGCGAAAGGAACGAACAATGAACGCGACACGCAAGACAGTGAAGGCAGAAGTGGGCAAGTCGTACACCTTCATCAATCGTAAAGGCGGGGAGGTCATGTCTGGTCTGTGCCTTAAGGTTTCCGGTTTCGGTCGGTACGTGACTATGGGGGTCGGTTCGCAGACCCACTACATCTTTCGCCACATGGTGATTGCCGAGACTTCAATGCGAATCTCTCTCTAACTCCCCTCCCCTCCGCCCCAACGGGCAGACGGGGGATTGAATCGGAACCTAGACCCCTGAGAGGTGGGGACACGGAGTAGGAAACGTGGAAACTAAGACGACACAGAACCGCGACCGGCTGAATGCGATACTGGAAACGCTCGACCCCAAGAGCCAACTCGCAAGCGAGATTCGGTACTGGCAGAGTGACGTAGGCATGGTGGACGAGAACGACAATCCTCGCACACCCGACCTTGCCGAGTGCTTCGATAACGTCGAGAGCATTGCAACCGACAACTGCCAGACCTACATCATCAACCAGTGTCGGGATATTCTGATCCGGTCTGGGTACTACCGGGTGATGACGGCGCATGAAGTGGAAAACACGGTGGTTTACTCAACCAGTGGACGCAGTACGAAGGTGTGGAACTTCAAGATTAAGGGCGTTCCGTACACCGCCGACGATTCCTTCTCGGTGTGGCTCTCCAAGTAACCTACTCCCCCGCACGGCCCGCAGAAATGCCCCGTGCGGCTTGCCCGAAACCCTAGCGAAAGGAAAACGATGAACCCGAACGAAGCGGCGAAGCGGATTGGCACAGAGTTGGGGCAGAGCAACCCGAGGGGGGATGCGCGGTTGGCGGAGGCACTTGCCCAGCCGACGACGCAGCACACAGAGGTTCTTTGTGTCAAGGATCATGGTTCAATGTGGCCCACTCTCTACGTAGAGGGCACTAGCGTCAGAGTTGGTGATGTTGAGGGCACTAGCGCGACGGGCGGGAACGCCGTTGCGACCGCTCACCGCCTAGCACTCTGCTGGAACTCACACGCCGATCTGCTGGAGGCGTGTAAGAGTCTTGTTCTGTGGGCCAACGATCCGACCGAGCAGGGTTACAACAACCGCTGTGCTGCCGTATCTTCCGCCCGCTCCGCAATCGCCAAGGCCACCCCGCCGAATGTTCCCCCCGTTTCCCCTTGACACCGAAGGACTACCCGCTAGGATCAACCCATGACAAAGACCAAAGCCAAAAAGAACAACGCCGCGAACGCTTGGGTGGGAACCCTCTCCCTCTCATCGCTCACCGAACTCCACACGGCAACCGGCCTGCCCAAGTCCACCCTTGTTTGGGCTGGGCTGGAACTATTCCGCACAGCAGGAACAACCGTCCGCGCCGAAGTCATCGCCAAGCACTCGAAAGCGAAAGGAAGCAAGTGAGCGACACCTACGACGGCATGAATCCCAGCGACAACCCGCAAGGGGCTACGGCAATCCCTCCCCGTCCCCGCGACCCCTCCGAGGATTACGACTTGATGGGAACAATCGTCCAGCCCCTTCCGACCGACAATCTAGCCTATGCGATCTTGTCGGTATACGGGAGCGGCGTTGAGCCGGGACTGTCCGACTGCGATAGTCACGCTGACGCTACGCGGAAACTCGAAAAGTGGAACGCTGAACACCCATACGTGAATCACTACATCGTGGCCGTTCCCGTCCCCGCCTACATCAAGCCCAAGAAGTAACCCCTCTCGAAAGGAGGACCGATGGTTTGCGAAAACTGTGGCTCTAACGAAACCGAGTTCGAGGAATCGAAAACGGATAAGAGCGTTGTCGGCGGCAAGGTGAATATCTGGCGTTGCGTAGATTGCGGGCAAGTGACTGAGGATGTACCCGCTGAGGTTTACGACGAAATGCGCGACCGGGAAATGACCGAGAGAGCGGGGTCGGAATGAACCCACTACCAGTACCGGGCGTTCACCAGAACGTACCAGAGAAGATTTACCGAGCGTGGCCCGTCCCTTCGCAGTCGATCCTGAAAGCAGGTGAGACAGCCCTAGACATGAAGTACGCGGAGGATCACCCTGAGCCGTCAACACGCGAGCAGATCATCGGCACGGCGGTTCATTGGGCGTTCTTTGAGCCGGGACGCTACGCATCGGAATGTATCGACGCGCCGACCGTGAACAAGCGGAAGCCATCCGAGCGGGAGGACTTGGCGAAGTTCTACGACGATCACCCCGACAAACTGATTCTGGATGGTGACGAGCGGGCGAAGATTGAGACTTGGGCCGCAAACCTGCGGGAGCATCCAGCCGCGTCCTACCTGATCGACCTGCCGGGAGAATCGGAAGTCTCTCTGTTGTGGCGGGACAAAGAGACAGGCCAGAACGTCAAGGGGCGTATCGACAGACTCCCAAATGACGGGCCGATCATCGACCTTAAGACCTGTGCCGCAATCACCGATAGGGCACTAGATACAGCCGTTGAGAGGTTCGGGTATCACTTTCAGGCCGCTTGCTACACGGACGGGGTAGAAGCCGTGGGCCGTGGAGCAAGGGACTTCCTGATCGTGTGGCTACTGAAAGAGCCACCGTTTCACGTTAGAGTCAGGGTGCTGGAGCGGGATTGGATTCTGGCCGGTCAAGCGAAGTACCGGAAGGCTCTACGCATCTACGCCGAGGCCCGCAAGTCTGGAAACTGGCCGGGGTACTCAGACACCATTGAACCGCACTACGCACCGTCATACATCATCCGCCAACTCGACACCATCGACATGGAGTTTACACAGTGAGCAACCTTTCAACCGTCAGCGATACGAACCAGATCATCCGCGACATCATCCTGACCGGGAACATCGGTAGCCTCAAGCCCGAACACCGCGCCGACTACGTTATCGCTCTGGCGAAGCACGTAGGGGTGGACCCGATCACTCGGCCCTTCGACCTGCTGACCCTGCAAGGGAAAACGGTCGTCTACGCGAACAAGTCATGCACGGACCAACTGCGGGTCTTGCACGGGGTAAGCATCCGCATCGTGTCCCGTGAGCAGGTGGGGGATATTTACGTGGTGACTGCTGAGGCGACCGACAAGCACGGGCGCACCGACTCGGACATTGGTTCGCTCAACGTCAAGGGGCTTACTGGCGAAGCCCTATCTAATGCGATGATGAAGGCCGGGACCAAGGCCAAGCGGCGCGTCACCCTCTCCCTTTGCGGACTCGGCCAAGTGTCCGATGAGAGCGAGATAGACGGGATCAAGGCGGAAGCCGCTGCTACGTCGATGCCAGAAGGCTCCCGCAAGACGGTGGATGACCTGAATGAGAAGATTAAGCCGCGAAGCAAGCCCGCTCAGGGTGTGGTGATTACTAAGGGGGCCGATGAGCCACTGACACCCATTGACATCGTGGATTCACCCGCCGAATCTCTGGAAGATTGGGCCAAGCGAACGGACGGTATCGCGGAGGCCGAGCGATGGGCACCTGACGAATACGAGGAAATGCGCCGGGAGGCGTTCGCCAAGAAGGGGGCAAGCCCTTGGCAGACAGCGACCCCAGCCCAGCGTTCCGAGTTTGAGGCCGCGTTGAAGGACGGGAAGTTGCGGGCTTGGTGGGCGAAAAAGGCTCCCGCGAAATCTTGACACCGTATCTGAATCCGATACCATTATGAAACCGAAGGTATGGACGAAAGGACACCCATGAGCAACCTCTCACCCCCCGAAATCCGCGCCATCATCGCAGAGGAACTGAACCGACTGGCAACCGCTCTCGACAAGGGCGGCTACGAATGGATCGCCGCGTGCATCCAAGACCTCTTCCCCCTCCCCTCTCCACCGTTGCTGCCTTCCCCCGCCGACGACTGGCGGAAGGCGTGTGTGGTGGAGCAGGTGAGGGATCGCTATTGGGTGGTCCGCTCCCCCGACAAAAAGCACTTCCTCAGGTTCACCCTGAACAGTTGGTGCGAAGAACACGCACCAACCATCGGCAACTTCCCTGACGAGGCCGAAGCACGTATCGCCCTCGCCAAAGCCCCCCCGTACCCCGGCTACACCCCACCGCTCCCGGCGAAGGTGGAGGGTGATGGCACGGTCGATGCGGCTTTCGTTGCGGCGAATGCGGGGCGGTATACATGGCACTCTGGTGCGCACGGCGTCGGAACATTGTCTCCCGCAAACCACTACGTCAGCGATGGAAACGGGGACGTGTTGTTCTTTTGCGATCACGGGGAAACGCCGCTTGGATCGTGGGATGGCATTCGGAGACACATGGACGATGGAACGCGATTCATGCCCCGCCCTTCTGTGGTTACCCCCCTCCCCCCAAAGGACAACAAATGCGAATCATCAAGCGGCGGGGAGCCGGTGAACACCCCATGCGGCACGATCATCGTCGTGGGCCAAGCGAGCCTCAACAACCTCATCACGCTGCGGGGTAAGTACCGCGACACCGTAGCCGAAGCGGAAAAGGCGAAGGGGGAGATTGAACGGCTTAAGGCCGAACTCGCCGGGGTGAGGGAGAGGATGGAACCGTTCAGGTTGGCCGAGGGCTTCTACGAGAAGTTGAACCCGCCGTACGCCCCGAATTGGAAATGCCTCAGCGACGACACGCGCAGGTTCTACACCGAGGCCGCCGAACACGCCTCCCGTCCCCTCGCCCCAGCGGAGGTGAGGAAGTGAAGTGCATCCGCTGCAAAGGTGACGGCACACTCCCCCAGCAACGTCCGAAGGTTCGCCAACTCGGACGCGCGTTCTCTCCCCCATACGCAGGACACCGCATCATCTGCCCCGACTGCAAGGGCACAGGAAAGGCTCACCGCAAATGAAGAAGCAACCCACCAAGAAGAAGGCGGAGAGGAATGAAATGAACGATTACCCGAAGAATCGCCACTCGAACTGTCTGGACCGAGACTGCCGCATCTGCCTTGAGGATGCCACCGAACTAGGCCGCTACGTGGTGAGCCGCAACCCGTCACTCGCCAAAGACTGCGGAACCGAAGTCACGTTCAACTGGATGAACAACCACGGCCTTCCCGCAGAGGGGGCGGGTGGCTGGGCATCCGATGACACGTTCAAGCCCGAGAACATCGAGGGCATGATCGCCCGCCCGCACGAGGTTCTGCCCGCAATCCAACTCAAACGCGACTTGGCGAAGATCGACAAGCGAACCACGGAGATGGCGAGAGAGAACGCGCGTCTGCGCAAGGCTCTGTCTGACTTGATCCCCACGCCATTCCCCGCTGAGACGCTCGAAGATTGCGAGTGCGTGGAGTGCCTGATCGTTGTCGGACAACTGCGAGAAGCCCGCCGAGCACTCACCCCCCTCCCCTAACCACCCCGAGAAAGGAAGCACATGGCAGACAGCAAGACGACACTCTGGTACGCATGGAAGTGGACCGCCTTCGAGAAGGTTGAAGTCACAAAGGCGACCGATTCATTCATCACCGTCAAGTACGGCACCGGAGAACGGCGGGAGAAGATTCACACCGACTTCCGCCACTGGTTCCCCACGCTCGAAGGAGCAATCGAGAACCGCCGCGCCGAACTTACGAAAGATGTCACCAAGGCCACAGAAGCACTGTTCGACGCGAACAAGGCCGCTGCCGCGTTCGATGCAAAGTACCCACCCGCACCGTCTGGAGCCTCCAAGTGACCACCCCCACCCGACCGAAGCGAGCCGCGAAGAAGGGGAAGGCAGCAGGCGGGTACATCGGGCAGGCGATGGAGGCGGCGAGAGAGGCAGAGGCGAAGGTTGAGAAATTGGCCGAAGCCCTCTGGAACGCGAATGAGAAGCGGACCAAGGAAGGCCCGGAGTACGTCACCGCATGGTCGTACCACGTTCGCCGTCAGATCATCCGGGGCGAGAGTTCGTTCATCGTGGAGCAGTACCGCACCCTCGCCGAAACCGCCATCCGCCACCTAAGGAGCAAGCCATGAGCAACGCCATCGACAGACTGGAAGAAGAGTACAACGACCTGAAAGCCTACGAGCGGAAGGTCCACGCAATGCCCGACAGTGACCCCGCGAAGGTCGAGAAGTTGGACTTCCTCGCCATGCTCTATGAGCGGTTCATCAACACGTTCGGCGAACACGCCAAGCCCCTGCTCGCGGTCGTGCGGGCGGGGGAGAGGGTAGAGAACGCTACATGCATCTGCCCGACCCACCTGCCACCGGGAGGATGCGCCGACGACTGCGAAATGCACCTTGCCCGCAAAGCCCTCCGCCTCGCCCTCGCAACCCTCAAGGAGACTCCGCTGTGAACAGTGAAACTCGCACCGCCCTGATTGAACTTTGGCGGGATGTGCCGGGGTGCAAGCCGGTACTTGATTGCTCACCATCATCGGACGTGCCCGGATGCTGGCGCGTGAACGGACAGGACATGCACACGGGCATCGTCGCCTCCCTCGCCCGCGATGCGATCGTGGAGTACATCACGGCTATGGACGCGGCCTACGACAGCCACGGCGGACGCACGGTTGACACGGGGCGGTGTCAAACGAACGCGGGCGATTGGTACGTTCACATTGACGGACGACCACCTGCTTACGGCCCCACCCGCCTCTCAGCCCTAATCGCAGCAGCCCGAGCCGTACAAGGAGCCGAACGTGGCGAGTGAGAAGATCAAGAGATACGACAGCAGCGAGATTGCCACAGTCTGCGAGATAGGGGGAATCCTCACGCCCGCCCCGACAGGTCGGTGGGTTGAGTATTCCGACTATGAAGCCCTCCGCGCCGCCTCCTCCGCCGCAGCGGACGAGGTGGGGAGGTTGCGAGAGCAGATCGAAACCCTCCGTAACCGTGATGCGGTACTCGACTACATCCGCGACCACTGCAAGGTCATCGCTTGGCCGGGAGCGGGTGCGTACCCCATCGAACACAACCCCATCGCGGGTAAGGACTCGTGGAAAGACATCGCCCTTATCGCATACGCACAAGCCCGCACCGCCACCGACGCGAGCGTGGCAATGAAGCACATCCCCACAACTGGCGGGCAGGGGGAGGGAGGGAAGAATGAGCAGCATTGAACAGATCAGAGACGAGCAGTGGAAGCCGTGCCCAGACTTTGAGGACACCTACGAGGTATCGACATTGGGAAGGGTGCGTCGATCAGTTGACGGCGCGGCTGGAGCAAAGTCGGGGCGGTTTGCGAAGCAGCACGCCAAGGGAAAGGGATATTTGAGTGTTCACCTTCGGAGAGGTGGGAGCCGCCAAAGAACCCATTGGGTTCATCGGCTTGTTGCCCGTGCTTTTCTCGGACAGCCCGAGCCATCGATGGAGGTGAATCACAAGAACGGCGACAAGGCGGATAACTCTCTGGGCAATCTCGAATGGACAACACGATCAGAGAACGCCATTCACGCATCGCGGGTTCTGGGAACGTGGCCTGTTCATCGCGGGGAAAACGGAACGCGCGCGATTCTCAAAGAGGATCAAGTCCGCGAGATTTATCGCCGTCGCCGCACGGGCGAGTACGCAAAGACCATCGCTGTTGAGTTTGGGGTAGCAGAGGCAACCGTCCGAGCGATTGCTCTCGGAACCACTTGGAAGCATCTTGGCTTGAACTCCGCAACCAAAGGAGCGACGCATGAGAAGTGAGACGATGACGGATAGGGAGTTGGATGCTGCCGTGGCCGAGAAGGTGATGGGCTACCGCTGGTACATGGACCGCGACGATGAGAAGGTCATCCTCGCCCAGCCGACCGAGTACTTTGAGGGTGACGACTTCCTACCCGTGCCCAGTGAGGAAGCGTGGAGCAGCACCCGCCGAGACATTGGGAACGCGCCTCCGTACTCCCGCGACATCGCCGCCGCGTGGACCGTAGTCGAGAAGATGCGGGAGAGGGGGTGGCTCTACCACGTTGGCGACAACAAGGACGGGCACGTATTCCAGTTTGGACGGAGCGAGTGGCCGCTTGAGAAGCAGCCTTACAAGGCGATTGACCCTTCGTTCTGTCGTGCCGCTGTCCTCTCCGCCCTCGCCGCTGTGAAGGGGGAGGGGGAGCATCTGCCTCCGTCAATCGGGATGCTCCGCGACGATGACAACGACGACTAACCCCTCCCCCACCCCCAAATAGCCGAGAGGCACACCGGCCCGGTGAGTAGGGCATGGAGTTTCAAGATGACAGAGACAGCAACGCCAGTGATGATCGACACGTTCTCGTTCTCTACCCGTCCCGATGGTGTCACCGACATCATGCAGCACTACGCCAAGGAAACGGAGATGGGCGCGATCGCAACGCCCATCGCCCAGATCAAGGGCGACACGGTTTCGTTCTGCGGACAGCCCCCCGAGGCACTTATCCGGTTTGGCCGTGCCGCTGGACGCATGGTTTCCGAGGACTCGTGGCCGAAAGAGTGTGTTGGGTGCGGGCTGGCGAGCGTACACACGGACGGCGACGGTGAGGAGCAGTGTACCGACTGCCTCCGCGACACCATCAAGGACAACGAAGCCGACACCGGCGAGTAACGGAGTCGTCGTACACCCGCGCGTGAACCGAGAGGTCTCGCGCGGGATTCCTCTAACCCACAACCCCGCTCGCCCGGCGAGGGGGAAGGAGATGCAAGATGGAAGCACACTGGATCGTTGACGAAAAGGGCACACCCGAAGAGGGCAACTGGGAACTGTCGGTGGTTGTCCAAGGCTCGCACGGAATCCGCTCGTATGGCTGGCACGGTGACGACAAACTCGCAATCGCCCACAGCGGAGGTCCGTGCAGGACCAAGTATCACCCAAGCGTGGCGGATCAGCTTCGCAAGGTGGCCGGATTCATTTGCGATCAGATGAACGCCAGCGATAGCCGACCCGCACCGAAGCCGAGCGGATTCAGGCGTGCCGACGATGGTTCCTTGGTCGCTTTCTACAACTAACCCCCACCGCGAGAACGGCCACCGTGCGAGAGTGGGAGCGGACCACTTGGGGGCGATGGACCCGAAGAATAAAATCCCGCCCGGTTTTCGATAAATCCCTTGACACACTAGCCAGAGTCGGTATCGTTCGGGACGAAGTAGGAGCAGCACCCCATGAGAAGCGAATACGAGCGGTTTACGTTTTCCCGCACGCGGCCCGACGCTTCGCCGCTGCCTCCCGAAGTCTCCGTTTCCCGCCATCCGTCCACTTCGGACACTTCCCTTTCAGGGTTGCAGCGAGGTGTTCACCGTTGCTCCCGAACACTTCAAGGTTCCCGATCCGATTGTTCTTTCGGTTCCCGTCTTTGTGGTGGACGACTTCGGACGGACTCAGGTATCGGCCAAGTTTCTTCTCCATCACTAGGCGATGCTCTCGGACGTACCCCGCATCTGTTGCGTGTGGGTGGTTCGGAGTGTGTATCAGCACATACCCGTCTCCGTCGATCATCCGTCCGCCCTTCCAAGCGGGGTTTCTGGAGCCGGGCATCGACCACGGTGGCAATCTCGGTATGCCCGCTTCCCTCATTCGGACAAGCATGCACTGCCGAGAACACCCGTACTTGTCGGCGAGTTCACGTAGGCACCACCCGCGCGATGCCAGTACGCGGACTTCATCCATCGGAAGGCAAACGCTGCGAGGCCGTCCGCTTGTCATAATGCAATCTCCTAATACACTGTCCTGAGTCTAGTATATCGCCCGCAACCCAACTTGGAGCACCCCAATGACTGAATCCCCCCGCGAACTCTCCCTCAGACTCCACGCCGCCGCAAATCTCTGTCCCCATTGTTCCGGCCTACTCAACTCCACCGCCGAGTACCTTCGGACCATCCGCGTATCGGTCGATGAGATTCAAGCGGTAGCAGCGGCCCAAATGAACTCACGGGGCGAAACTCCCGGCTTCCTCCGTGCCCTTGCCGCTTACCCGGACGGACTGAAGAAGCCCACGATGCGCCGCTATTGGGTGTCTGAGGGGCTGGAGCCTGAGACTGAGGCAATCATCGCCGGGATCAACCGCTGGGAAGCCCATTGGCTTGCGAACGGCTACCGGGTCGGGATGGATCGGTTCCTGTTTGATGAAATGTGGAAGCAGAACCCCCCATCGGCTGCGGTTCCGGTTCCCGAAACCCCCCACTTTGACCAGCGATCCGCCCTCGCTAAGTTGCAGGCCGCAAAGGAGCAGCGGGCTAGGGATGGTGTGCGGTGACAGACACAGAAGCGGTATCGACCCTTGAACTGGTGAACAAACTCTGGCCCAAGACGCGGGACGCTTGGCCGGAGGAAGTACAGACCGAGTTTATGATCGCCTGCGAGCGAATCCGCATCGACTGGCAACAGGCCGATGCCGCTATCAAGGCTCTGTCTATGCGATCCAAGTTTGCCACGGTTAAGCCTGTGGAGGTGCTAGAGGCTCTCAGGGGGGCTATCGCCCGTGTGACCGAGCAACGGAAGGCTCAAGCCTCCCACACGCTCCAAGCCGACCTAGAGGCCGCTACGACGGCTCGGCTACTGAACCTTCCCGAACACCTGCGGCATGAGGTTCTATTGCGGATCGACCAGAACCTACCCCCCGTCGAATGCCGGGGGGCTACGGCTGAGAACCTAGAGAAGTCTGCCCGGATAGCCGAATCGGGCGATTGGGCGGGCGCGATGGAATGGCCCCTATTCAGGTATGAGGCGAAACACACGCCAGCGGTGAAGGCTTGGCTAAGGAGTGAAGGATGAAAGGTCTTATTTGGTGGGCTTTGGCTCTTGTGGCCGTGAATGCGTCTATTGGGATCAACGAAGCGGCTCACGAAGCGGGAGCGACGTTTTGGGTGAGAGTGCTTGTCAGCGTCCCGTTTGCTGCTCTAGCAGCGATTCTTTGCTACAAAGCATCCAAGGAGAGCAAGTGAAAATCATCTACATCGCCGGACCTTACCGCTCGACAACCGAATCCGGAGTCTACCGAAACATTCAACGCGCCCGCGACCTTGCCCTAGAGGTTTGGGCGATGGGATTTGTCGCCATCTGCCCCCACCAGAATACCGCCCACTTCGGAGGGGCTTGCCCGGATGAAGTGTGGCTCAAGGGCGATATGGAAATCCTCTCCCGCTGCGATGCGGTGTGTCTTGTCCCCGGCTGGCAGGGATCGACGGGAACCCTTGCGGAGATTGAGTTTGCGAAGTTGAAGGGGATTCCGGTGTTTGATGGGTTGAGTGCGCTGGTGGCGGGGATGGAACCATGAGCGAAAAGAACCCATACGACAAGATACTCAAGGGATACGACGACCTGATAGACGAATACGACCAAGCCATTAGTGAAATGGACGCGGTTCTCTGGTGTGGGTATGGGATTCTCGGCGTGCTGTGCGTGGGTGCGGTTGGGTGCTGGGTATGGAGCATGCTGTGAGTTACGGCAACTTCCGACGCGGCGGCAGGGGCAAGCGTCGAACGCCCGGCACGATGAACGGGCTGGAGTCCGCGTTCTCACTTGAACTCACGCGGAGGGTAAACGCTGGGGAGTTGCTTTGGTGGCGGTTTGAGGGCATCACCCTGAAACTAGCCCCAGACACGAGGCTCACGCCCGACTTTGCCACCCAGACACCCGATGGCGAGATTGTGCTGTATGAGACTAAAGGGTTTATGGAAGATGACGCACACGTTAAACTAAAAGTCGCCTCTGCCTCATTCCCCTTCCGAATCATCGTGGTGAAGAAGCGGGCGAAGAAGGACGGGGGCGGGTTTACTGAGGAGGAAGTGAAATGATTATCCAGTGGATGTTTGTCATCATCGCGGTCAGTTACTGTTTTCGCTATATCTACTTTGGCTTTTTAAGCAAGTCCCCAGACGCTGAACACCGATCTGATACGTGTTGGGCGGCATTCGGAGTGGCGATACTTCTGGTGCTTGTCGTAGACCTTAAGAATCAGGTGAGCGATCTGTCAAAGAAGATCGAGGCTAAGCCTTCCGAGGTGTCCAAGTGACCCAATGGCCCAATCGGTATCGAGGCCGCGCCCGAGCCGCCCAGCGAATGCGGCTCATCCGCGCCCTATCCGCCCGCATCATCGCCAACTCACGCACCCGAAAGCGGAGTATCACTTGAATCTGCTTATCGCACCCAACGTACCCCGCCGCACCCTCAACTACCTCGAAATCCTCGCCCTCACAAACGGCGGTAAGGCTCTCGGAAGTCTCACCCTTTCCGAAGCCGTCCGAGCCGTCGAAAACGTCAGTAGGCCCAACCGCGACCACACAGAGAAACTACCATGCACCCCGAAGCAGACAGCACCCCTACCGCCAGCGGTGCTCAAGGAACCAAAGCCCCCAAAGTCAGAGCCGAAAACAAAGACCACCTCAGCGGGAGGGCGCAGTTTACCACCGAGGCTGAGTCCCGTTTCAATCTCCGTCTCCACGCTGATCGTACAGCCATTGGTGAAATCATCACCCGACTCGGATTCAGTTGGGACATCTTCGCCCCCGTGTGCGGGATTTATCGCGGCAAGCGAAGTCATTACCTTTGCCGACGCGAACCCCAGCCCGCCCAACGCAGAGCCGTCTACGCCGAAGCCCGAAAGATCATGTCCGCAGACCGAATCTCCTGCGCCCTTCGCGTTCCCCGCGCAACCGTCATCACCTCTATCAAGAAGGCCCGACGAGAGGGCGTTTAAGGACGCTCTTGCCGCCGAAGAAGTGGATGAGGCTTGGTGGCATTGGGCTAGGAACAAGCGGCAAACGTGGATAGCAGACAAGAGAGGCCGCGTGTGGCTGCGTATGCGTGAGAGGGGGTTCAGTTACGCAATCATCGCCGCCGTGTCTGGCGGGTTCGATCACACAACGATCATGCACGGGGTTACCAGAATACAGGCGATCATCGCCCTAGAAGTTCTAGGCGTCTCCGCCGAACGCGCAAGTCCCGCACCTCGGCCTCAATCTCCCGCATCAGCGACGGAGGAACAAGGCCAAGATGCTCAGCCCGCGTGTACTGATACACGATCTGAGCGTGCTGCAGAATCGTCTTGTCCAGTTCCTTGATAGCCTTCGCCCGCAAAGCATCCTTGCTCATGCCGGAGTTTAGCACTGGAGCGGGACGATTGACTTGCGGCCACCGTTGCCCGTAAGCAACGCGCCGGACGCGGTGTACATTGGCATGGCCGTCATTGCAAGCCAAGCGTTACGGGCGCAGACAAGTTGCCCGTTTGTGTCTTGGTGAATCTTCTCGGTTAGAGACTGACCGCCAAGGAGCATGCGAACCTGTGTCCAACACCCACGGTTGCCCTGATCTTCCGGGTCTTTGCCGGTGTGGGGAACGATGCACTCGTAGGTCCAGTACCGCCCGCCCGGAGTGATGTTCGATCCCTCCAACTTGTACACGCGGTTCCCGGCAACGTAGGCCGTTCCGACATTCCAAGCACCCGGCGTAACCGCAACGCTCTCATTCGTTTCGTTCAGCCCGGCCTCTTCCTGCATGCGCCCGCCATTGACGGCGATGTAGTTTGCACCTGCGGCAGATGCGGCGTTCATAAAGCAACTCATCACCTGCTTGTAGATAGCGAGCCGTGCCGCCCAGTTCGCAAGCCCGTCGTCTAGTTCGGTGGTGTACCCATCCCAAACGAACAAGAGTTCTTTGGAGGACAGAGCGGCCTGATACCACTGGATCAGAGCGAGGCAGTTAGCCTCAATCGTCGCGGCAGACAGGCCCGATCCGATTGCATCGTTCAGACCGAATCGGAACCAGATGATTGCCTTGGTACTCTTCTCACACACCGCCTGAACCTGAGCCTGCGAGGTGTTGTGAAGGGACGGGATCGAGGTAAACAAGTACCCGCCCGCAGAAGTCGATGTGAATGAAAGACCATTAGTCGAAATCGGGTCTTTCCAGCGGTGGCCCCACAGGTTGTACAGGGTGGCTCCCGCGCCGAGGGAGAAGAAGCCGAAACTCGGATAGCCTGATGAGTCGGATTGCTTGTATGGAACAGCGACCTGCACCTTGTCCACCGCGCCGACGGCGGGGTTGGGAACGGTTACTGTTCCACCCGAAGCGAACCCACCAACAGTTACGAGGTTTGCCGCGTCGTTGTTGATGTATCCGGGCAGGATGCTGGTACGTCGAGCCATGACCGTATAGCCAAGGTTGATGTTCGGTGTACGCTGTCCGGTCCAGTTGGTCGTTCCATCGTTATACGGGTACGACACGCCGTTAGACCAGAGTTCAATCGTGGTCGAAGTCGAGCGGTTCATCACCTTCGCATTGCCCGCATTCAGGAGCGGCTGAGTCAAGATGCCCTCAGGACCAAGAGCGAACGTCGAAGTAGCCGACTGAGAGAACGCCTGATTGGGGAAGTTCGGCAGTGAGTTAGCCTTGCTCACGGCCTTGTCGTACCCGGTGGCGGTTGACCCCTGCGAGGTGCCGACGATGCTGGTGATCGACCACAAGCGGAGCGAGCCGTCACGGTCCTCGCCAAAGGTTCCGGGCGGGTTTGACCCGACGGGCATCATCTCGGACCATTGCGGGATACCGAAGTGCTGTGTAGCGAGATAGTTCAGCATCTCGCAGTACGCGGTTCCCTGCCCGCCAACGGTCGCCCGTGAGTCGCCGACGATGATTGCGGTGACGTACTCAGTGGCGGCTGCATTGACGATCTGCCTAGCACGGATGCCAGAAACCACCACGCGAGGCAACAGGGATTGATCTGTGTAAGCCATTGTTTGTGCAGCCTATTTGGTGAGAAGAGAGCAGATAGCGGGGAGTGCGGGGAAATCGGCCATAGCGTCACAGACCGGCTCGCGGTATCCGCCCATGAGGAAGATTCCGCGCGGCTTGAGCGATTGCATGAACCGCACGCGCCGGGTCGCCTCAACCTCCGAGAGCGGCTTGTCGGCGTTGAAGGTTGGGATCGAGGCCGAGTGCCACTTCATCTCCCAGACCAGATCGACGGGCTTTCCATACGACGCGGCCTTGGCGAAACGGTGCTTGACGCTGGAACACCAAACGTCGAAGGGAATCTGATAGAAGTTGTGGGCATCGACCATGAACGCATCTACGTGGCCCACAACCCGTTTGGCGATGAAGTCGGTGGCATTGAACAGTTTGTCGATGTCGCTCTTGATCGGCTTACCCGCGAAGATGTGCCAGTCGATAGGCAGGACGTAGGCGGTGATCGGGTCGGGCTGAACCTTGTCGCGGCGGCAGACCTTGAGCCAAGACACCATCTCGGCAAGGTCAGTCTCCGCGTCCTTCTCGCTCACCCTGCGGATGTCGGTATCCCAACCCTCGCCCGGCTCAGCCTCGAACACAAACGCGCCCTTGTTGTACTGCTGGGGGATCGTGCCCGCACGGCGCGGCTTGAACATCGAGCAGGGCGTAAACCCCGACAGGCACCCTTGGTTGAGGATGTTCGCGCCGGGGTTCGGGCGGTCGCGGAGATTGGTTAGGTCAAAGGGGATGGTCAAGATGCTTCCGCTCCCTGCTGTGCCCGCATCCCCTTCTGCTTGCCCCACCAATACACCTCGTCCAAACGCGGCTTCATCTCTTTCAGCGTTTCACCGTGACCGTCCACCCGCTTAAACTCCACCTTCATAATCTCGATTGCCTGCGTGTTCGCGTTTACCGCCAGCGTCAGAGCGTCAAACTTCTTGACTACCACGCTGAGCAGGAACACAATCGCTCCGCCTACAACGGTCCCGACAATGCCGAGAACCCAAGTCATCGTCGCTGCGTCAGTGTTCGCAATCGTCATCACTTCTGCGCCTCCAAGGTGACAGACGTAAGCAGCGACTTCCGATCCGCTGCTGTGCTGAATGTGTCGTCGGACCCGCTGATAATCAGGGCCGCGCCCGCGCGGGGGTCACCCTTCGCGGCCAGTTCAAGACCCGACTTTACAAGTTGGCGGTTGCGTAGACCGATGATCCACGGGTATCCAACGGCAGCGGCGGCACCCACGGCGGCGGCAAGCGTCACCCAGAAGGCAACCTGAGCGAACACCACCCCATAAGCCACAAGCCAGTACTGCCCCACGATCAATCCAGCGGCGACTGCAAAGCCCTTCCACGCGGCACCCTTGGGAAGCCACGGAAGCCAGTACGATGCCACCAGAGACGCTACAGAGGCAAGGATGAGAAGGCGGGAGATAACCCCGATGAACGCACCCGTCTGGTAGATGCCCTGTGCTGGGTCAGGCTTGACGGGCTTTACGGGTGTCGCGTCGTCGCTCTTGTCGAAGATCGGAACTCGGTTCCCGTCCGCATCATGGTCCCAAGACCTCACCTTGACCTGCTTACCGTCGATGATCCGCCATTCCGACCCGTCTGCGATGGAAGCGGGACGGGCAGAACATCCGAACGCATCCACCGTGAACAGAGCGACCGAGAGCGAAAAGAGGCACAAGAGAACATACTTCACGTTTCCACCTCTTTGTTTTTGACATAGACGCGATCCCTCGCCTTGTCGAAGTTCATCGGACCCTCTAGCCCCGCCTGCTTCTCGCCGGGGTGTCGATTGGTGTAGCCCCACCGCCCCGTGTGTACGTCTCTGTACACCCACCACTCGACGATCTTTCGGACGATTCTGCCTTGCATTAGATGATGTTCGGCTGGAAGAAGGCGTTAGCCGAGGTTGCGGTTCCCATGTTGAAGTCGAAGTAAATCTCGCTGCACTCGCCAATCAGCGGGAGGATCAGGGTCGCGGGCGTGTTCGATCCGTTGGAAACCGTTCCGGTGGTCGATCCGAGGGCTGTACACAGGTCGGTGTAGTTGCCTACAAGGGTCGTAGCGGTGGTGCATGGTGTCCAGACGATGGTATCGACGATCTTCGTACCTGTCGGGAACGCGGTCGTAGCCGTGCTTGCCGCAGCCGTCGAGAGCGTGCATTCCGCCAGCCCGATTCCTTGGAGGATGTACGCCTGATCCAACGCGCCACCAGCATTGGCAACCGGAACCTTTGCGAGCAACTGAACACTGAATGTAGCGTTATCCGCCCCAACGCCGACAAAGACGATGGCCCCCGTGGTGGCGTTCATCGTGACCGCCTTACCAACCGGAACAGTCTCGTATGCCTCTGTGTAAACGCCGGGTGTCGAATACAGGAAGTCGGCCTCGTTGCTGTTTGTTTCCAGCACCTTGGTAGACGGCTTCATCAGCGGGTTAAGGGTCGTATCTTGTGGCATAGTGAGTCCTTGGTTGAGTTGAACATTAGGCGTACACGGTCCCAAGCGTCTTTCAGGAAAGCAATGCACCCGCAGCCGGGTAGTTTGCTTGCGTCTGTTAGTTTGCCCATCTTTTCCAGCCTGAGCCGAACAGGATACGGAACCCCGTACCAGTCGATCCCTAGCCACCGTACCCGCCCGTCGATGTAAGTAGGGTTCTTAACACCGTACTGCCTCATGGCGGCAATACTCAGGCGGTCGTTGCGGACCATCCGCCCGTCACGGGTCTTTGTGTACCCCTCTCCGCCCACGGGTTTTCCGCTGCATCCACACATCAGGGAAGCACCATATCAAGGTCACTTCCCCAACCACCCACCCCGCACGGACCAGAGAACCCGCACGGGAACGCCTGATCGGGGATGGTTTCTACCACAAGGTTGATGTACACATTCACCGAGCCGCCAGAGCCGTAGTTCACCGTTTCCGTGTGCCGAAAGTCGAACCGCCTGCACGATGTAGGGGGGTTTGTATCGCCCGTGCTGGCGTATGTCGTATTCGGGTCGCCGTCTAGGAACGCGAGTTGGAACGGTCCCGCCCACGGTGAGATATTCCAAGCGTTACGCCGCGCCGTCGCGGGGTCGTGGTCGATGATGGAACGGGTGAAGTAGTACGCCCCTTGCTCACCTACGGGGGTGTCGTTCATATCGAACCGTGCCATTTGAGGCAAGCCCGATTGATCGTTCAGGCAGCACTTCCCCTCCATCGTGATCGTCGCGGGCGAATCGCTGCGAAAGGTCTGCCCGATCCCCGTCCGTGTGGCGATTGTCGTTACCGTGAGATTGACCTGAATCGACCCACTCACGTTTACCACGCTATCGACCGTCGCTGTGATCGTTGTGGTGAGGTAGTCGCCGGGTCCAATCTCCTGCACCTGCACACGCGAGAACCCGAACGCTACCCGGTAGAGAAGCCCGTCCTGTGATCCACAACAAACGTCTACCGGGAACCACCGATCATTGTCAGGCCCGAACGCTGTCCAGTCCCGCCCGGTCAGGCAATCGACGGGGTTGCAGTCGCCGCGTTGCGGCGAGAAGCAACAGGACGGAGCGGGTAAGTATCTGGGAGCGGACCCTCCACCCGTCCACACGCGGAGCGGTTCAGGCTCATTGATGACTTCAATATCACCCGGTAGCGATTCGATCTGAGCGAGTGAATACCCAACGGTCCGGTCGATGCAAAGGAATACCGTGTTTGACAGGTTGCTGATAACGGTCATTCCACCCGCAGCAGACGCACACACGAACCGCCTGATAGCGTCCCGATCCTGACAGCCCGAACACTCGATAGCCTCGAAATACTCCGGCCCAATGTTTACATCTGCGCACCCGTCGATGCAGTTCTCTCTCACCTCCAGCACCACGCCGGGGCCACCGAACCGAACCGCGTCGTCGGGAACGATCAGGAACCCGTTGGCGGTATCACTCTCGTAGTAGAGTTCATCACAGAGCCGATAACACACTCCTCCGATGCGGATGATGACGGGCGGAGTAGGCGTTCCATCCACACAAGACAGTTCCGCATTAACGTACTCGGTCAGCGTCTTGGTCGTATCCGTACTTAGCACGGAGCGAACGTCTACGAACACGCACGGCTCTATGGCAATCGCACACGGGGTCAAGAATGACTGGCACGGGCACGCCTTCATACGCACCACGGCGGCAGGCGCACAGCACCCCTCACAATCGATAGTGGCACCGCGTCCGTTAATGGACAACGCCCGCCCGCTCGCGTTCATTAACGCCCGCGCCATTAGAGTCCGCCCATCCGAGCCGCCGCGCCCCTCACGGCAATCTCTAGAGCGTCGATGGACCCTTGGAGTGAGTTATTGGAGCCTTCGCCGTTGAACCCTGCGGCTTGGCGGGCGTACATGCGTTCTAGTGTCCGGTCCTCTTCGAGAAGGTTGCGTAACCGCAACTGACCACGCTTCCGCTCAATCTCAATCAACTTCTCGGCGTGGTCGATTTCCTTCTGCCGCAGAGATTCCTCGTATTTCTCTTGTTTCTGCTGACCGATTATGAACCGCTCTAGCAGTTCCTCTTTATCTTCGGCCTCCTTCGCGGCCTTATCTAGAGCGATCTTCGCGGCCTTATCCGCGTACCGCTGGCGAATAGCGGCTACAGCCTTCTCCTTCGCTTCCTCAAGTTCGGCAACACGAACAAGAATCGCGTTGTATGTTTCGATGGACTCGCTACCAGCGAGCCGCAACTGCTCGGTCTGGTCAATCAGAGCCTTGTCTGCAATCTTGATTGCAGCCGCTATCTCCCTTTCCATCGCCGTCGTTGGGTCGGCCATGTCTCCCAGAGAATCCAAGGCCGCGTTACGTGACTTCTCGCTCTGCTCATAAGCCTTACGGAAAGACTCTCGGGCTTTGTCCGCCGCTTCCTCCGCAGCCTTCCACGCTGTAACTAGGGCGTATACGGCGGCAAGAGCGACCGTCGCACCAACGCTTGCGAGTGTGCTAAGGCCAGCACTCAGACCGCCGACCTTCTTTGTTACGTTCTCGGTCGCGTCTGCGGCCTTGTTGCCCTCCGCGACCATGCTAGCAAACAGGGCATCCGCGTCGGTCTTGGCATTGTTTGCAGCCGGTCCAATCTCCGCGACCTTCGCCTTAGCCTGATCGACCTTGGCGTTTAGGTCGGTAGTGTCCGCCGTGATGCGGACGTTTGCGGAGCCGAGCGTGTTGCCGTCATTGGGTGGCATGGTTTATGGTGTCGGCGGCGGGTTCTGTGAACACAAGTCGAAGTAAGGCGGCTGGTAGATATGACAATACGGCTGGTCGTTGATCCACACAAGCGGGAAAGTCATTCCCGGACGCGCGGGTAGTACATCCACGTTGCCCTGCTGCTGGGCCGAGTGGACCCCGTTTGCGCCGCCAGCGGACCCGTCCTCCCACACCCACACAACGTCATAGGTAATCGCGGCGGGCGGCATCGGACCCGTACCCGGATACGTCGCAACGATGATGCCCCCGGATGGTTTAGAGTCCGCCAAGTGGGTCCCCCGGTAGAGTCTGCCAGCCTAGGGGAGTGTTCCGCTTGTCGGGGAACCCATCGACAACGTAGACAATCGGGATGCTGATTCGCGCCCCGGTGTCAATGTCGCTGTATTCCTGATAGCCGGGAACGACTTGGTAGTTGTAGAACGGGGGGCGCGGGTCGGTCGCCGTTACGTAGAAGTTGCTCCGCACAGGGTCAGTCAAAGCGGGCGTAAAGATCGGGCCACCGGGCGAACCGGGGAAGGGCGGGTAGCCGGGTGTCGGGAGCGTCGGCTCGGTGATCCACTGGTACGCAACCGTATAGATCGACTGCCCCTCTTGGGCTGACCGTTGGGTGATCGACGGGGCAAGCATCATGTAGGGCTTGCCGTCTGGGAAGGTGTGAATCTGCCCCGTCTGAGCGGTGATGTAGTCGCGGCCCGTACCGTCAAGGTTGAGAACGTCTACCGACCTGCTCCAGACCGTGCGGTAGTACACCGACTTGCGGGGGAAGTTCACCCATTCCCAAGACCGAGCCACGCCCGTCAGGTTCTGCCCGCCGCTCCCGTCCGGCGTGAACTGCGGAACCGTCCGCGCCGTCGCCACTAGGAAGGGCACAGACACCTCTCCCCGCTCGGGGTCGATGCGGAGGTATCCACGCTGCAAGTCGATGCCCGGTCGCCTGAGAACGGTCGTAAACCGCCCTGAGGACGAATACAGGGCGTACATCACCGTCGAGAACTGGTCTAGCCGAGACTCAACCCCCACCCGGTCACAATACAGGTTCGGGTATCGGGGGTGTGCCTGCCCAACGGTCGGGAAGTCGTAGCCCACGGGGGGCTGATCGAGGCCGAGAACCGGAACCCGGAACCGCCTGCGAGCAACACCCGATGACCCGTCGAAATCTGCCTCTACAGAGTCGAACAGTTCCGAGAAGAAATCGGGCGTATTGGAGGCCGGTAGGTCGGGCATTTACTCACTTCTGGCCTACGGGCGTTGTGGTGGTGGCGGTCGTCTTTGCGTTCGGCTGGTTCAGAACCTGAGTCGATCCCGCCCACTGGTTGAGGGTGGTGATCGTGTTGTCGTACTTGCCGCCGTTGGCGATGTACGAACCTGGGTAGGCGTTGGCGGTTGTGATAACGCCAGCCGTCGCGCCGCCGTTATTCAGGATCAAGCGCGACCCGCCGTAGCAGTTCGCGGTTGTAACGTCTACACCAGAACCCTCAAGGGTTAGGCTGGTATTGGTTCCGAGATTGACCGTCGTAACGTCCGCTCGAATGACGTTGTTTCCACCACCCATGAGGAATGCGTTTGTGAACGCGGGGGTAACGTCCATCGACGCGCCAGCCGAGTAAACGTCACCCATCGTCACGCCAGAGCCGACAACCACCCGACCAGACGAGCCGCCGACAAGCAACTCGTTAGCGAACGTGCCGCCCGTGTAGTAGAAGGTTCCGTTACCCGTAGACCCGATGGTGATCGATCCGACCGAACCCGTAACCGCGAAGGTCATAGATGCGTAGATGTACGAGCCGCCCATCGACACGCGGATTTGAGTGGTGTTCGCGTGGTTGGCGAGGATCGAGATGGACGTACCGTTGCTGCCGATGTTGCCCGTGAATCCGGGCGTAACGCTCCAAGAGCGAAGGGCAATCGCAGACAAGGCAGTAAGGCCCGATGTGATCGAGATAGAACCCTGAGCGATGATGAAATCGTCATCGGCAGACGGAAGGGCACCCGTCGAGTAGTTCGCCGTGTTGCTCAAGTCTCCGTCTACACCAAGCCAGCGGACAGTTGCCATTGAAAGCCCCTTAGATCGTCTTAGCGATGATGGAAACAAGGGCGGTCAGGGCCGCGCCGTTTGCCGTTGTCACCTGAACCCGAACCATCCGGTATTGGTCTACGTCCACCGTGGTAGTAATGCTCTCGGTCGAGTTGGTCTTAGTGAGCGAATACCACTTGATCCCGTCCACCGATCCGTACATATCTGTTGCCCACCCACCGGGCGTACCCGCGTCGTATGTGATCTGATACGCCGCCTTGTTAGCGTTACCAAGCGTGAGCGTTGGTGTGTAGTTTCCAATCACGTTTAGATCGAACGCCTCCGCGTATAGAACCCCCGAACCGTTGGAGGTTGTTGCAATCCCCGTAGTTGGACCGGCTGGTAGTGGCATCAGGCGACCGTGTAGGTTCCAGTAAAGGCGAAGTCGAACGTAACCTCAATCGGGTCAGACGTTTGGCCGTCTACGTTCAGCGAGAAGTTGCCGCAGACAGCGGTACCCGCGAACTTGCGGGAGGTGCTAATCAGGTTCAGGTCGAGCGTCGGGTTTGTGGTCGTCACCAGAGACAGGGCGGTAGTGCCGTCCGCAATCATGGTCAGCGTCCCCGTGCCCGTCTTGTTGCCCGTGCCTAGGAACTCAGAGAACCCGCCAGAGCCAAAGGAAGTAACGTCCTTTCGCCCCATGTCGTTATCGAGTGACCAAGACTTGATCGACCCAACGACAAGGCCCGCGCCCCAGTTGCCAGAGGTGCCAGTCGCCACTACCGAGCCGCCATTACCGAGAATCTTCGCCATAGGTCAGCCCCTTAAACAGTCGTCGGGAAGCATGTAACTTGGTACACCTCAGCATGGTGCCAAGCAAAGTCAGACTCAGGAACACCGATACCGCTTGAACGCTTGAAACTTACCGTCCATGTTAGGCCGTTGAACGTCGCAGTCGTCGATTTGTTGTGATACACGGTCATAAGGCGGGAGAGGATCGTTTCCGTACTTGCAAGGCCCAACGCCGCGCCCGTGGATGAGTTCCTTGGCGTGTAGACGTTGAACGCAAAGAACCCCGTAGAGCCGTTCCCGCCAAAAGAGTCAATCTCACCGTCCGCCTGAACGCTACCGACCATGAAGGGCGGGGTAGTCGTAGACGGGGCAATCTGGATGAAGTACCCGCCCGTGAGTAGAGGCACAAGACCACCCGCGCCAGTGTCGGCGGCGAACATTGACTCAACCGCCTTGTAGACCAGTGGTATCAACGGACCCCCTTAAGACCGCCGCCAAGGGTTCGGGCCGCGCTTTCAACGATGATGCCGAACAGTTTGCCGGTTTCCTCTCGCAGCGTCCGCACGGCCCACGGGCGGGGCTGCTGTCCAAGCCCGCCAAACTCCAGCTTCAGGGCGTAATCATCGACCCGAACGCCAGTCTCAGAGTTCCGGGCCTCGCGTGCCACGCCAGCAGCCGCTACAAGGCTCTTGGCCGTCGCTACGTCCACTGAGATAGACCGATTGAGGCTTGTGGTGTCCATATGCGGGAACGCGCCGGGAAGGGACGTAGGCGGACCCTGAACCCCGATATTCCGCTTCATCGCACGGGCTACATGAACCGCTCCATCAGTGATGCCCACGGCCACCGCCTCATTGATCTGCTCTTTGAACGCTTCCCCTCGCCACTCAAACTCCATTTCACCGATCTTGGTCGTAACCGCCGCTCCACGGGTGATCGGAGCAAGGTTCCGGCCCTTGTTCGCCAGCGATTCAATAGAGGCCATTACAGCACCTCCGTGCCGCGAAGCATCCAGTACGTAGACCGCCCGGCGTGGTCGGCCTTGGCGGGGTTGGAGTCGATCAGCGTCCCTGTGTACTCCCCACTTGTGACCTTCAGCCGAGCGTTCACTGGCACCGTTGCCGAGTTTGGCACGTACACGTTGAACGTCCTCTTCTTGGTCTGACGCTCAAACTCCATCGACTCTTGGGAAGTGTCAATCTGTACAGCCGCCCTGCTAGAAACAGCCGTAACCGTATCGGTCCACGCGCCGTAAGCGTCTTTCGTTTGGCTTCCGGGGGTGAGAATATCCACCGTCACATTGAGCATTGAAAGCAGGCTCACGTAGACACCCGCTTCCACAACTGGACACGCTCGCCAAACAATGCCCACACATTGCCGACAGCACCGCCAACCGTTCCCCGGTCGTACTTGTAGTGCCCCAGAGTTTCAGACTTCATCGAAAGGTCTACGCCGATCTGAGCAAAGGCCGTAGCCGTCGCGTCGTACATCAGTTTCTTGAGGGCCGCAGGCATCGCGTTCGATGCGTACCCACCCACGTAGACGATCTTGATATTCCGCCAGCCGTCAGGGAACACGGGGGCGCGATTGAACGTCATCGGGTAAGGCAACGGTGCCCACCATGAATCACACCCGCCCGTGCCCCACATTCCGCCCGTCTGGCGCGAGATAAGCCCGCTGGATGCCTCGATCTTGTAACCCGTCGCCTCGTAGGTGTACTGAACCGTCTCGGCACGGTCGATCAACTGAACGGACGTTACCGAAGTCACCGGGTAGTTGTTGACGCTCACCGTTGGCGAGTCGGACCCATCGACGTACTCGGTATACGTGCCGGTATCGAACAAGCGACCCGTAAGCCGCTCCAGTTCGTCCTGCAACGCGGGAATGAGAACGTCCAACTGAGCGTCATAGGTAGACCCGCTGATACCCGCGTAGGTCTTGTACTCGGTTGTGGTGATGATTGCCAAAACCCCCGCCCCGCTTATTCAGCAGGGGCAGGAGCGAAAGGAGGAGGCTTACGGGATCGAGAGGTAGCCCGACACGCCACGCTCGGCAGCGGTGTTCGGAGTCTGTGCCGCACGGCTCAGAATCCAAGTCACCTGAACCAAGGTCGTTGCGCCCGTGGTGATTTCGAGGTTGAGGAACTTCTTGCGAACACTGCCCGCACCGAGGGGGACGTTGAACATAAACGACGTACCCGCGTCCGCAGTCTGGGGGAGCCGACCGTCGCCGGTGGAACCCGAAGCCGTGAGGCCGGTAATCGCCGTGTACGTGCCGCCTGAGGTTTCGCACTCAGTCAGACGCATCACGGTCGCCGCGCCGCCGATCACACCAAACGAAACGATTGCCGTTGCGTAGGAGTAACCGGAGGTATCGACGGCAAGCGGGGTAGCCGCTCCCGAGTTGATCGAGATTGGGGCCAGCCCAACCACGTTCTTAACATTCTGCATATCAATCATGGAAGAGTCTCCGTTTGTGGTTGAGGGGTTGTTTAGGTCGTCTTGAGGGCAGCGATGGGGCCAACGGTTGAACCGCGACCGTCACCGTGGATGTTGACCGCGAAGCGGCTGATTGCACGGAAGGCCATCTGGTCAGAGTTGAAGTTGACCGACGCATCCGACTGGATGCGGAGTTCGCTGTGAACGCCGAGCATGGTCGCCGCTTGGAAGTTGCCGTAGTAGGCCCAAGGAACGCCACTGGAGGGAGTCGCGGTGGGGAGAGCCTGCGAGAAGTACACGGGGTCGCCGTTGATCGACGCATTGGCACCGTTCACGCCGGGGTTAGCCAGCGAGTAGATGGCAAGGTCGATGTTTTTGTTTCCGCCGCCAGCGTTGAACAGGCGACCGAACACCTGATAGAACGCCTGACGCGACATGACCCATGAGGACTGCATGTAGGGGTGGATGTTCTCGACCGAGCCGGGAGCGAGCGTTGCGGAAGTGAGGGTGTTAGCCGCCCACGTTGCACCCGCAGCGAGGTACGCACCGGAGGGCAGGGCCGTCTTAAGGCCGGTCTGACCGCCGTAGGTAGCCGTGCCGTCACCGATGAAGTAGGCCGCATCCTCTGCAATCGCCTGACCCTCGGCAACGCTCTGGGCGAACTGATCGGCAATCGAAACCGCCGAATCGTCCATCAGTTCGTTGCTGACCACCATCAGACCGCCGTACTTGCGGGGGTTGAGGGTGATGAGGTCGTAGGTGTTGTCGGAAGCGGTGATCGTCGCACCCTCACCGATGTACTGCATGGTGAGCAGGGCCGTCTTGCGGGGACGCTTCCAGTCATCGGTCTTGCTGAACCGCTGGACGTTGGCGATCTTGCGAGCCACACCGTACTGCTCAGTGAGCCAAAGGACGTTCGCGTAGAACTCAGGCGGAACCAGAACACCCGCCGAAGCGTTGTTCGTCTCGCTCGATGCCTTGCCCACGATTGCAAGGTCATTCGCACGCTGGGCGTAGTTCACAAACCCCTTGAGGTTGTGGAACGCCAAACGCATGTACGCACCCGCGTACTCGGCCTGATCGGGGTCGTTGAATACCGCCTTATTGGGGTCGCCAACGGGCAGGTGAGCGGTGTTCTTGATCTTCTGGGCGTAAGCCTTGCGATCAATCTCCCGCTTGGGGTCGCGGATGCCGACAGCCTTCTGGGTGACGACTTCGGCAGCGGCCTTGCGGCTGTCCTTGAGCATCGCCTCGGCGGAGGGCTTGGCATCGTCGTCGCCAACGGTGACGGCCTTCTTCTCGACTTCAGCCTTGGCCGAAGTCTCAATCTCCGGCTCATCCTCGATAACGAGAGCGGCCTTGACTTCCCATGCAGCCTTGAACGCCGCCTCATCCAGAACGGTCGCGCCGTTCTTGAGCTCGATGTTCTCGGCCTTGACAAACGCCAGAGCCTCATCCAGCGTCTTGCCGGTGAAGCCCGCACCCGTGAGGGCTTTCAGGATCTTCTTGCGATTCATGTTGTAACTCCGAAAGGTGTTAAACGCTACCTGCGCTCACCGTCTCGGGTTACGTCGGGCTTCTTAGGGCCGTTCCCAACCGTCGCGCGGACTATTGGCTGGACGCAATATACTAGACCACGATTTGAGTAGGCGTGAGTTGGATGGTTTTCTTGGGAACGTACATCGACGCGGGACCGGCTAGCGTCTGACACCGCACATTGCATGGGATTCCGGTGCCGGACACCTCGATTGCCTTCCAGCGGCGAACGATGGTCTGGGCACCGGGCCACACCTTCCGTTCGGAGGGGGTAAGGCCGGACACCTCAAGGCCGATGAACCCGATGGAAATACCCATCGGACCGTACAGCGAGCGCGTCCAGAAGTCGTCAGCGTGGGGAGTCTTGAGGCTGGGGTAGATAAACGCCCGCATCTTCCACCCCACCTGCCTTTCCCCTTCCATGTACTTTGACTTTGCCCGCACAAGTCCGATGCAATACTCGGAGTCGTACTTGTGGTCTAGAAACATCTTCTTCTGGTTAGCGTTGTCGAAATACGACCAATCTCCGCCAGCCGGATCGACTACCTCTTCGTCAAGGTCAACGTCACTGGTAGTTGCGATGAACTCCAATACCCGCTCGGTGTCTGTGACCTGAGCCTCGGCCTTGACCATGTAGCCACCAAGAACCCCGGTGGCTTCGCCGTCTTTCACCTTGAACTTGTGCCGCATCCGCGCCATTGCTTCGGACATGTGGGTACTCATTCGTCACTCTCCAACTCGTAGCCGTCCATGTCTCCGCCCATAAGTACGTAATCAAGCCAGCAACGGCAGTTTACATGGAGGGTCGGGCCGTAAATGTCCGCGTAGTCGAATACCAGCGTGTCGAACTCTGGTACAAGTTCGCCGTCCGGGGTGGATGAGAAATGACCATCCCGCCCGGTCGGAATGCTCAGCGTTTCGCCCTTCTTAAAGAACGGCTCACCCATCGGGGTTTCCGCGCCATGCATATGTTCGCAGAACTTGCATACGTCGGGGTCTTCCTCGGTGTGCCAAACGGCCATCGTCACAACGTCCGAATCCTCCCACGCTTGCAGGGTGCCGCGTGTGAACCCCGTAACCGTCTCCGTAGACGAAACCCGCTCCGGCCCCACCTTGGTCAACTCTTCCAACTTCGCACCAGCAGCGGCCTTCACTTCATCGGGCGGCAACCCCTCATCCTTCGCCCTTGCAGCAGCCGCCTTCATCTCATCGTGAATCGTGTCCACAATCGAGCGAGAAGCCCGCGCCGCTTCCTCTTTGGCAAAGACAAAGGCGGGTGAGTCGGCTGGAACGGTGGGGATGGTCGGGGGGATTGCTGGAACCACCCTCCGAAGTCGCTCGGCCCCGTCTGCGTACCCGTCCTCATGCATCCGCACAAGGAACAGCAGCAGGATCACGTACAGCCGCTCCCGCTCCCTCTTCCGGTCGAGTTCTACCTCGCCGTCACGGTACTCCCATTGGACCGTCTCGTAGAACCGCCGAACCTCATCGGTAAAGGCGTCCTCTTGTGCTGCTACGGTGTCATATGGGCTATACACCGCAACGTCTGTAGCGTCTTTGGTCCGGGGCTTACACACGCGGCGTTTCCCCCTTGCCAGCGAGTGATGATCGGCTATAGAACGTCTTGCCCTCGGTCTTTGGCTTTTCGGTCGGCTTCTCTTTCGGCTTGCCCGTGAGGGGATCGACGGGAGCGGACACCTTGCCAACGTCGGCCAGCAGCGTGCCCTTGTACCGCAGTTCATCCCCGTCAGGGAGAGGATCAAGCCCGCGAATCGCCCGCGCCTCGTTGATCGTCCGCAGGGCTAGGTCTACGTCAAGCCGCGACTGTTCCTCTACCGTTTTCTGGTCCTCGGTATCAGGGTTGTCGTAGGCGTACCAAACCTCTCCGGGCTTGTAGCCGAAGGTGGGCAGGTAGTTCTCGTTCAACCGCTCGCAGACAGAGGAAAGGCGGTTAGCGATGGTCTGGGAGAGGTATTGCTGCCGGGCCTCAAACTCCCGACCACCACCACCCAAAGACTTGTCGCTCATCTCCAGCAACGCAAGCGGAACGCCAAACGCATTCAGGATCGTGCGGCGCATCCGGTCCATCCCGTCGCCGTACTCCATCTCGCGCGGCGACCACTGGAGGGGCTGAATCGTCATCTCGTCACCAGATACGACAATGGGCTTTCCGCCCTTGCGTGCCCCTTGGTGGCGGCGTTCTAGCAGAGCCTTCGTTTGGTCGATCTGAGCCTGAGTCGATCCCTTTGGTAGCATGACCGAGTAATCTGGGCGTGCCCCGTTGTTCCAAAACGACTGCTCGTAGACAACCGCACTGGCGTAAATGTCCGCCTCGACCGTAACGCCGTTCAAGCAACCCACGCCCATCCAAGGGTTCTGGGGGCTGGGCATGTGCTTGAACTGAATGACGTTGGAAGCCGGGATTTCCTCGCGGCCCGTGTAGTTGCGGCCATAGCGGTAGGCAAAGATGCCATCATCCCCGATGCTCGGAACGGTCCACTGTGGATAGAGCGTGAGCAGGTTCTTGGGCGGTGCGTTCGCGCTCGCGTCGTGCTGAACGTAGGCGTTACCGTTAATGTCGAGGAAGTAGAACAGCAATCGCCGGAACTCAATGCCCGTGTCCGTGAAGTTGGGATTTGACAGCAGGGCGTTAGCGGGCGCGTCCTCAACCTCGGTGATGTTCTTTGCGTTGTCCGCGTAAGCAGCTGCCTTCCCCTTCACCCCACGCCGAAGCCAATCAGCCTCTAACCCCTTGACCTTGCGGCCCTTGCCAGCCTTGGTATACAGGCGGATCGGCACGGAGGCGCAGTACATCGCGTTCATCGCGGCGCAGATGTTGACGTATCCGGTTGCCCTCATTAGCAACTCGGCCTGACTCGCGTTATAGGTGTAGACCCGCTGTGCCTTGTCGTCGGGCGTTACCGTCGCGTAGAAGTAGCGGCCCTCGACAAGATCGACGGGTGGGCGAATGACCAGACCCTTAACCCGCGCCAGAATGTCTGAGATTCCCATTTAGTCACTCATCGTCGGAGCCACTTGCGAACGCCCGCCGTTTCTCATCGTAGGCGGATTGCACCTCATTAGGTTTGATCTTATGGGCACGATTGGGTTCGTCGTAGTTTGCCATGAGGGGGCGGGGACGCATCGCAGCCCCATAGCAAGCGAGAGCGGCGGCCATAACACAGTCGTCGTTGTACCCGTCCGGTGCTGAATACTTGCACCCGGCACCGTTGGGGCGAATGACGTACTCAAACGCCTCTAACTCGGCCTGCATTACGTCGTTGTCGAAAATGAACGTGCCGGATTGGATGCAGACGGCTAGGTTTTCCATCAGTTTCTGCTTGCTGGGGGCAGAGAAGATGTACCCCTCGACCATCGGGCATCGTTTCAGCAGGTTATCGACAACCGCATCTCCCACGCCCGTAGAGTCCACCAGAGCCGGGGTTTCCCCGATTGAGTTGGCAACGCGGGTAGTGGTTTCGTCCCACGGGAGTTTGTTGAATCGGTCGAAGTCCACCATCTGCCCGGTTATGTCTAGGCCCACGTTTACCGTGTAGTCCTGTTTCTTGGCAAGGTCTACGCCTCGCTGATAGACGGGTCCGGGGTTTGCGATTGGTCGGCGTGCCTTGGCGATATGCGTAAGCCCAAAGGGATTGCCGCCGTC
>Ga0181363_1000038_pt1 | contig 39099 bp, 50 predicted proteins | sample Fa13NDMLBSN_FD_130109 | JGI IMG/M metagenome (GOLD analysis project Ga0181363, IMG submission 130109) | Freshwater viral communities from Lake Michigan, USA - Fa13.ND.MLB.S.N | ecosystem: Environmental > Aquatic > Freshwater > Lake | place: USA: Michigan | collected 2013-09-23
GTTCTCATTCCTTCGGACGCGCCTTGGCCTTCGTGAGTCGAGCCAATGCACCTTCCTGCGTGATCTTGATGGGCGTGCGAATCTCTCGTTCCGCTTTGTCCACCCATGAGGCAGATACCTCCAGCAAATCAGCGGCCTCGGACTGAGTGAGTCCGAGGCGCTGGCGATGGCTTTTGAGTTGTTCAGCGAAGTTCATGCTTAGCCGCGAAAATTGAAGTTGTGGTTTTTTTCGGCTTCGCGCTCGTCTGCTTTGAGGGTTGCGACTGCAACTCCTGCTTCAATTTCATAACCAAAGCGGGAGCCAAGGTCTGAGCACGAGACTTCAAAAGCGACGAGCAATGCTTCTTGAGCAGCGGAGCGTGGCGCCTTTTGGAAGCGGTCTGGAATTTCAATCACTTCGTCCGTTGGAAGGCTGGCGAGATACTGAGTAGCTGCTTTTGGTGAGGTAAGGTCGATTTTCATATTTGTGTTTGGTTCGTTGTTTCTGACTACCCCTTATATTCGCACAATGTCCGAATGATGCAAATACTATTTTCGGACTTTGTGCGATTTATTTTCGAGGGATTTAGACCACGGAATGAGAACCATGAGATGCAGCACAACGGGGCTAAGGCCCCGTTGCTGATCTCAAACGTTCTCCGAAAGCTCGCACGCCACAGCGAGCACCATCACGCTTGCCATAGGCTGACCGTCCTTGCTGGCTTTCTTCGCGATCTGGATGGCCGCGCTGAGGATTGAGGTGTTGCCCTCCTTGGCTACCCCTCGAATGATGGGGCTGATTTCGTTGATCTTCTGGGGCCAGTTGTCCCCATGCAGTCGGCGCATAGTGTCGCGTGCATCGTAGAGCTTGGCAGTAGTGCGGATTAGTTTTTCGGTCATAAGGTTGTCGTGGGTAAATCGTCGGAGAACCATCACATGCAGGCAACGGCTCGTAGCTCATCTGTCATGTCCGCGGGCGTCCATCGCTCGCCGTCGCCTGATCCGGGACGTTCTCCGAGAAAAGCAGATGCGGTGCGTAAGCCCGAAGCCACTTTTCAGCCTCGTCTTGAGCGTTCACTTCATCCCGCATGATTTCTGCCAGCAGTTCAGCGGCATTGTCACGCTGCTCTGCGCATCGTGTGCCGTTGCGTTTCCCTTCTGCCACCCATCCTTCGAGTTCCGTGATTCGATCTCGTAGCCTTGCGGATGATTCGTGAGCATCATGCAGCCTGCGTTGCAGTTCATTCAGTTCGGTGTTTTCGGCCATAGTATGTCTTGGGTAGTTCGCCGGAGAACCCGGCAGTGCTGGCAACGGCGGGGAGTTGCCTGTTTATGGTTTCGGAAGTGCAGCGCCCGCCGTCGCCAGACTTGAGGCGTTCGACAAAGCATCGCGGGCGATTCCCTTGAGGTATTCCGCTGAATCCGAAAGCGCGACGGCCATTCCGCCGCTGATTCCATTGATGCTCCCCGTCTTCCGCTTCTGGTCTTCCTGCATCCACCAGACGGGGCGGGCGATGCGGTCTAGTGCCTCGCGGAGTCTTGAGTTTTCACGCTCCACATCCTCGAAGATGCCCAGCGGGAGCCATTCCCTTCCTTGGGCTTTGTATTTTTCAGTTCGTGGTGTCATAAAAAAGAGGTCGAACAAGGCGGTGGACTCAACCGCGAGGACGCGGCGAGTCACCTTGTTCGTTCGAGTGAAAGTGCGCGGTGATTTGCCGCCCTCTCTTCCGGCGTCGGAACTGGAACAAGGTCGTCGCATGCACAGCCGGTAACGTTGCTTCTTGGATTCGGGTTTTGATCGTCAAAGTGCATGCTCAATGGTTCAAATTTGCCACTCCAGCTCGTGCCGGTGGCGGGGCAAAAGGGCGTGCTGGTGGAAATGGAAAAGGTAGGTGGCGAGGCGTTGGGCTTGGGGCCGGGTGAGCGTGAGGTGGCGGGTGCAGCGGGTGGGTGGTCATGGGCTGGCGTCGGGCTGCTCGGCTTCGAGTTGTTTTTTGATCGCCGATTGAATCCACTCGTTGACCGTGATGTTTTCCCCGTTGGCAGCCTGCTGGATGCGGGAATAATCGTTGAGTGTGATCTGCGGATTGATGACCATTCGCTCATTCATGAGCGTGCTGATGATGCGCAGGCAGGGCGCTGGAATGGCTCGCTGAGCGTTTTCGGCCAGCCAGCCGTCAACGGTGCTTTTGCTGACGCCGCAATGGTTCGCAAGCCAGGCCCGGTTTTGGTCGATTCGTTTCAGCCAGCGTTTAATGATGGCTGGTGTTGTTGTGGGGTTATGCATGGGGATAAATAACTCTTTTTAGCACTATGCCAAAATATTATTTGCATAATTAGCGATATGCGGGCATTTGTTCGGCGTTCTGCTAAACTATGCAAGTTATCACTCTTTCCCTGTCGCCAAGTCCCAGCATGCCCATAGAGGTGTTGGATCAGGTTTTTGAACGAGCCGAGGCTGAAGGTGTCACCCCCGAGGCGTGGGTGTATTCCCGATTGCAGGAGGCTTTGACCAAAGCGGAGGGCGCTGACCGCGAGGCGGCGAACCCGCAGTGATTGCGTTCGCTTTGTTTTTTGCCCTGGCTGCCTGCGGGCTGGCTGCGTGGAATGTGATTCTCCCACCGCGTGATTATCGGGCGGAAGATTTCGAGCTGCCGAACCTGCGCACGAAGGAGGACCGGCCATGAGCATGTCCGCCGAGGGCTTGAGGATTTCCCGCCTGCTGATGAGGACGGCAGGTGAGGCCGTGGTGGTCCGTCGCAGCGCCTTGGTTGGGAACGCTGCGGCGGACCTGGCCGGCTGCGTGCAGGTGCGCCGTGTGTCCCGTGATCGCCAGGGACGACGCATTGTGGAGCGATGGACGGAAGCGGCACGATGACGTGACCGGACCTGCTGCGTGCGGCGGCGGCCCTTTTTCTTTTTTTGAACGAACCGATGAGAAAGCAGGCACAATTTACCCAAGACGCGGCTGCGGTGCTCCAGAAGGGGCGCTGGGCTGCGTCTGAGGTCGCCGCGCTGCTCGATGTGCCGGAGGTGATCGTGACGCGGTGGGCGCAGACGGGTTTGATTCCTGGGGCGGCTGTGGCAAACGGGCGCTGGATGCTGCCCGGGCGCGGCCTTTTCTTTTTTTTGGGCAGGAGGGTCGAAGCTCATTACTCTGTCGCCACGGTGGCGGCGATACTGGACCGGCCTGCGGCCACCGTGCGCGATTGGATCGCGTCAGGACGGCTGCGTGTGGTGAAGCTGGGCACGGCCCGGAGCGCGGCGACGCTGATCCCGGAAAGCTCGGTGCTGGACCTGCTGCAACCGGAAAGGAGGCGGGCATGACCACGCTCACAAATGTGGTGCAACCCGTAGCTGGGAATGTGGGTGCTGGCCTGGCTGCCGCCCAGATGGATTTGAGGACGGGGGAAGTTTCCGCAATGGCGGCCGGCCTCGACTTGGTTGCGGGCGGTGCTGGTAGCCGGACCCATAGCACGCCAGCGGATATTGAATCCGCTGTTTTAGCTCCGCTTTCCATTGATATTCAACGGCTTATGAATGCGTGTCCCATTTCATGCCACATTTCAGCCGATGAGGGCGAGCAAGATCGAGTGGCGGCTGGTGAAATTCAAGAGGGGGGGAGGGGGTCGGGCGAGCGCGGCGCGTGCGTCTCCTCAATCGGGTTTCAGGTCACAGAAAATTTTGCCAATGGCTCGCTGCTCGTGCATGCGGCGGCGTTGACCGATGAGGGCGCGTTGCTGGTCCGCGTGGTGAGCACGGGGGCGCTGGCTCTGGTAGAGGTGCAGGGCGTGGATGCTACGCGGCTTTCTCTGCCTGCTTTGCTGCCGGTCCAAAAAAAGAAGGGCGGGCGGCTGGTGTTTGCGGGGCCGTTGCCTGCGCCTCGGTGTCCGCAGTGTCTCATCGCGTCTCCCATCGACTGCCAGGAGCAGCCGTGTGGATGGCCGGAAAAAAAGAAGGGGGGCGCAGCATGAGCGCGGCGAAGCTCGAGCTTTGGCAGACGGCGCCCGCGACGGCGGCGGTGCGGGAGCGTCCGGTGCATGAGCTGCTGCACTGCCAGCGGGAGATGGACGCGCTGAGCGAGCAGATCCGCGTCATTGATGACCTGCTGCGTGATCCTGAAGTTTGCGAACTCGACCGCCTGGCGCTGGCGATGGAAAAGGCGGTGGCGAAATGCCGGCTGCTGGCCTGCGCAAACATCATTACGGCCTGCGAGGAAACCATGCGCAGGCAGGCGGCACGGATGCAGGCGCGTCACGGATTCCTCCTTTAACACTTTCTCTCAACCTATGAACGACCTCGAATCAAAACCCATGCCGCTCGCTTCCGCCGTCCAGGTGGTGAAGTGGCGGGCCAACTCCACCACGGGCGCAATGGAGCCGTGGCCGGTGGCAACCATTGAAATCGACATCGCGGGCAAAGTCACCTTCAAGGGCGACGCCAGCAAAGCTTACGAAACGCTGCTGCGGGCCACCCGCAAGGCGGCCTCCCGGCTGGTGGATCAAAGCATCCGCGAGGCGATGCACGAAGCGCAACAACTCAAAGCTGACTCCGACTTGTGAAAACCTCCCCTTCCCGACCCCAAAAACCTGCCACGAAAAAACACGGCGGCGGCCATGAATACGTTTTGGCTGTTGAAAAGCTGCTGCCAGCCGAGCGCGTCATCGCCGGGCCTTATCTGGTCACGCATCGCCATCAATACCTCCGCAATGAGGAACAAGGGCTGGCGGCCAAGGCACTCAAAGTTCAAACGCAGAACGGCCAAAAGGCGCGGATCGTGATGCACCAGGGGCGGGCGTTTGTCGTCCGGCCGCGTGAAGGCTGGGTGTCGGCTGGCAAACACAAGCAACCGCGCACGGCCACGGCGGTGCCGATGGTGGGTCAGGTCTGGGTAAGCAAGGAGCACGTCAAGGCCCGGGTCACGAACCTGACCCGCGACAGCATCGACTACCAGATCGAAGACGCCAAGCAGGGCCACCGCAACAAGGTTTCCCCGTTGAGCTGGTTTGTGAAGCATTTCAAGCAGGAGGCCAAGGCATGAATTACCTCAACTTGGAAACCAATACCATGCGTGATGTGGCGTTCATGTCCGCCTCGCCAGTGCAACGCGGCGTGTGGCTTTCGCTCATGCTTCACTGTGTTGCAGTGGAGAATGGCGGGCTGATTTCTGGCTGCGCAGAGTGGAAAAGTGATCAGTGGTTGCTCATTTGCAGCCTGAAATTCGCAGATTTTAAGAAAGCATCGCCCTGCGGACTGTGGCAGTGGAGCGGTCAAGACCTGCAAGTTTGGGGTTTTCCTCACAAAAGTTTGAAGAAAGTGCAGGCCAATCGCTTGAATGGCCCCAAAGGAAACCCCGCTTTGAGGCAAACGATGGGTAATGACATGCCTAACCACATGGGGGGGCATATGCCCCCCCCCATGGGAGAGCGTAATGTAAAGGAAGGTAATGGAAAGGTAAAGGAAGATAAGGTAATGGAAGGGAAGGAAGCGGCTGCTGTCGCAGCGACGCGCCCACCTCCCGACCAGACTTCGATTTCATCGACTGGACTCCCCCCAGAAAAAAAAGAAAGGGGCGCGGGCGTGCCTGCAAATGTCGATGAGGCGCTGTCGTATGCGGCGAGCTATTCCAAGGGCAACGCGGAAATGCTGGTGATCGAGGATGCCAGCGTGCGGAACTGGTTCGATGATCGCAGCACATGCAACTGGGAGCCGGTGCGCAGCGGTGTGCAGGTGCCGATCACCGACTGGAAGGCCGACTTGCGGAAGTGGGCACGCGAGGACATGCGGCGCAACGGCCATGCTGGCACGGCGGCGGTGAAAAAAGAAAAGCCGCTGGCCGTGGTGGAGGAGCAGGAACCGCAGAGCTGGTGGGATGCGTGGGTTTTGTGCTGGCCGGATGTGCCGGTGCCTGCGAGCTGGCATGCCATCCCTGAAAGCCTGAAAACGGAACTGAGAATCAAGCTGGAGGACATGAGCCGATGAGTGACCAAAACCATCCTGCGGAGCGCAAACTTGCCGCACTGAATCAAACGATGCCGTTCAGCGATGAGGCGGAAAAAGGGCTGCTGTCCTGCCTGCTGCAAGATCCTGAGCGCGTGATGGAATGCCAGCGTGATTTGCTGCCGGAGGCGTTTTACCACACGCAGAACCGCACCGTTTACGAGCTGCTGCTGGACATGGCGGCAAAGAACGAGCCGATTGATCCGCCCGCAGCGACGCACCGGCTGCGTGACATGGGCAAGCTGGAGGATGTCGGCGGCGCGGCGGCCCTGACCGAGCTGTTTGCCTTTGTGCCGATTGCCGCGCATTATCCGTTCTACAAAAAAACCATCACGGACAAGTGGCTCATGCGTCAGTTGGTGGATGCCAGCGCGGACAACATGCAGGAAGGGTTTGCGCATGGGAGCACGGCGGACTTGGAGGATGCCAGCCAGGTGGTAGCACGGGCGGAGGAACGCATTTTCAAAGTGCTGGAAGCAGCCAGCGCGAACAAGGGCGGGCCGGAATGCCAGGTGTTGAACTCGCAAAGCATGACGCATGAATGGCTGGATGCGTTTCAGCGCATCTGCGACAATCGCGGCAAGGTCATGGGCATTCAAACGGGATGGGCGGACGTTGACCGCACATTTCACGGACTGGCCCCGGACGGTGATGGCGATCTGCTCATGATCGGCGCGTTCCCTGGCATGGGAAAAACGGTGGGCGCGGTGTCGTTGATTGAGCACATCGCGGTGGAGTGCAAGGTGCCCACGCTGGTCTTTCCGTTGGAAATGGGCCGCACCGGCATGTGCCATCGGCTTTATCTTGGGCGCAGCGGCGTGAATGTGAATGTGTCCCGCAATGGCATGATGAAGCGCGATGACGTGGGCGCGGTATCGCGTGCAGCGCAGGAAATCTCAATGGCACCGATTTACTGGGACCACAAAAGCAGCATCACGACGGCGGAGCTGCGGGCCAAGGTGCAACTGCATGTGCGCAGGCATGGGGTGAAGGTGGTGGTGATCGACCACTTCGGCCAGCTCAAGCCAAGCAGCGATCATGGGCGCAAGGACGAGCGCATCGGGCAGAAGGAAATCATGGAGTGCCTGCATGAAATCCGCCGCAATCTGGGCGTGCTGGTGGTGCTGTTTGTGCAGCTCGACAAAAAGGCCCGCGAGAAGCAGGACCGCAACCGGCCGCCTTCCCCTGGAGACATTCGCGGAGCCTCGGAGATGGTGGAATATCCCACGCACATCGCGTTCATTCACCGGCCGCCTGAAGTGCGGCCGTGGGCCGCTCTGGATGACAAGGAGAAAGAGCGGTGGCAGTCACTCACGCACGGATTCCGCATCGACTGCCCGGAGCGCTGGCACGACGGGCGCGGACTGCCGGCACACATCGAAGTCTGCCAGGCTGACTACAACGAGCACGCCCGTTTCATCATCGCCAAGAACCGATGGGGAGCAACGACGGATGAAATCTGCCTGCGCTTCAAACCCGCGCTGCAACGCTTTGAGGGCCGCACCACGCACCTTTACAGCACCAACGACAAAAACCGGCAAGTGGTGCTGCCGGGCTTTTGAATCACGAACCAAGAACGAAACTATGACCGCCTCCGAAATCCAACACCGTTTTACCAACATCGTGGTCGAGCAGTTATGCTGTGATCCTGACGATGTGGTGGCTGATGCGACCCTGCGCGATTTGGGCGCGGATTCGCTCGATGAGATCGAAATCATCATTTTCTGCGAGGAGGATTTTGAGATCAACATCCCGGATGACGATGCGGCCAAACTCAAAACCGTGCTCGATTGCGTGAACTATCTGCATGCCGAGCTGAACCGCAATCCGCTGCTCATGCGCAACTCATAACCCGTAACCCATAACTCAAAACACATACCCACCATGCCCAACAAACTGAACGCCTACATCGACCCGCTCAAACTTCAGGGCGCGGTTTTGATGACTCTCAAAGACAAGACTGGAGCACCGACGGAGTGCCTGGTGATCCAGTTGAAAAACTCGCGGATTCGCCGGACAGAACGATCTGGCAAGCTCGGGTTGTCCATCGACCTGGTGCCGAATCGCGATGGCAAGGACGAGTTTGGCAACACGCACTGGATCAAGGAGAGCACGACGAAGGCCGAACGCGAAAGCGCCACGCCGCCGAATCTGCCGTTTCTGGGCAATGCCCGCGAGTATGACGCGGCAACAGGCGGCCAGCGAACGGCACGGCCTGCGGGCGGTGTGCCGGTGACGGGCGGCGACTCCTCGCCGATGGCGGAGGGGATGGAGGACGATGACATACCGTTTTGAACGTCTCGGATCAGTGACCGCGAACCCATGATCACGAATACACGACAGCCAGCCCAGAGCGGTTCACTTCATCCGATTTGTTCGGTTTGTGGCGAGCCTGTGTGGGGCGGAACGAAGCGCCACCCAGCAACAAAGTGCTTGTTTCACTTTAGCTGCATTTGCGCGGAATGCGGTCATGAGGCGTTCTGGCTGACAACTAGGAAAAACCCAGAAGGCCGCTGGGTCTGCTTCTCGCTTCAATGCGGCTGGGTAAGCACTGAATACACCAAGCCATTTCATCAACCGAACGTCAAAACGCAGCAACCCCGAAACGAAGCCTAAGATATGAGCCTGCCTGATGCCAACTCGAAGTCACAAGACCATCAACCCTTGTTCGGCACGGGGGATGAGATGGAGTTTCGCCGCCAGTTTGCCATTCAATTCTTGGCGAGCTATGCGGCTACTAACTTCAACGACTTATGCGCCAATGGACGCCAAGGCTCCCTTGAGCGGCTACCTGTCGAAGATGCTGAATATCTCAGCGGCACAGCATGGCGTCACTGGTGCTACACGATGCCGATGAAGCCGAACAAGAATTATCCAGACTGACTTTTCCTCTCAACACCTGCAAAACCGGAAACATTCTAAAACTTATGAACCTGCGTGATACACTGGAACAAGTTCGGCTGACGTGCCGCATGCGGCGGTTGTCGAGGCACACGGAGGAGTCTTATGCGGGGTGGATCGTGCGGTTTGCCAGGCATGTGGCACGCAGGGTGGAAGAGTCACGGGAGGAACGGGTGCGGAGTTTTCTGGAGCAGATGGCCCCGCGTTGCTCGGCATCGACGCAAAACCAGGCTTTCAATGCCATCGTGTTCTTTTACCGCGATGTGCTGCGTCAGCCGTTGGGTGATCTGGGGAAATGGACCCGTGCGAAACGGCCGGCACGGCTGCCGTCGTGGCTGAGTCCTGATGAGATGCGGCGTTTGTTTGATGCGATGACACCGGGGCCGCTACTCATGGCGCAGGTGGCGTATGGCAGCGGCGTGCGACTGGCGGAACTGCTGGCGCTGCGGGTGAAGGACATCGACCTGGATGCGTGCCTCATCACGGTGCGCGGCGGCAAGGGTGACAAGGACCGCGTGACATGCCTGCCTCGCTCGCTGGTGTTCACGCTGCGGGCGCATTTGGACCGCATTCGGCTGCTGTATGATGCCGACCGTCAGGCGGGCGCGATGCCGGTGTATCTGCCGGACCAACTGGAGCGCAAATATCCGAACGCTGGCCGCGAGTGGCCGTGGTTCTGGCTGTGGCCTGCGGCAAATCAAAGCACCGATCCACGCAGCGGCATCGTGCGCAGGCATCACATTCATGAGGACACGCTGGGCAAGGCGCTGAAGAATGCCCGCCGTCGCTGCGGACTGAGCAAACGAGTGACGGCGCACACGCTGCGTCATAGCTTTGCCACGAACTTGCTGGCGAACGGAGCCAGCATCACGCAGGTGCAGGAATTGCTCGGGCACAGCAGCGTGGAAACGACGCAGATTTACACGCACTGCATTCCGCAGTTTGCCCGCAGCATCACGAGTCCGATGGACACGCTGCCGCAACCTGCCAACGTGGTGCCGTTTGAAACGCACACAAGGAGGGCGGCGTGATGGAGGTGGATGCGGACAGCCGGATGGTCATCGAAGCCTTGCATGCGGGGCAGGAGGCGCATCCGGTGATTGAGCCGTGGGCGCTGGAGGATCTGCTGGCGCTGGGCGAGGTGGGGGCGGCGGAGGCGGTGGCGGCGCGGGCGGATGCGATGCGTGAGATGGCCGAGCAGCCGCTCGATCACGGGTGGATTCCGCAGGACTGGTGGTTGTTCCTGCTGGAGCTGTGTCGCAAACGGCTGGAGCATCCGGGGCGCGTGCTGGAGGTGCTGGTGAGCGGCGGCATCCGTGCGGGCAAAACGCATGTGGCGGCATCGCTCGCGGTGCAGCATTGGAAACACGCGAAGAAGGCGACGGTGTTCTGCATGTCCCGCCGCGAGGAGGATTCGCAGAACTTGCAGCAGAAGCCCATCGAGTCGTTCTTGCCGGTGGAGGCGCTGGGTGGCGCGGCGGGGAAGATCAAGCAGGACAAGCACCAGAAAGCGAAGTTCAGCGGCGGCAAGTTCACCGACAACCAGTTTTCCCGCTACCTCATCGTGACCGGCGCGGACGGGCAACGCTACACGGGCGGCGGCATGGTGCAGTTTCGTTTCTTCACGCAGGAACTTGAGTCATTTCGAGGCTATGCGTTGACGTTTGTGTGGAGCGATGAAGGCATTCCGGTGGATCATGTGAAGGCGCTGAAGGATCGTCTCGCATCGCGGGCCATCGAAACGCAATCGGACGAGCACCGGAAGCAAATGCTGGCGCTGCAAGGCTACCTGGAGCCGCTGGCGGAGGGACGGCCCGGAGCACGACGGCCGCATGGCGAGCTGATCGGGGCGCTGATGCACGGCGTGCATCTCATCACCTACACGCCCGAAGAGGGATTCACGCCGACCGTGCGCTACTTCATGCAGGGCGCGGTGAAGCCCGACAAGTTCAAGGTCATCGCGCCCGAGCTGGCAAACAAAGGCGGCTGCAAAGATCCGCGTGTGCCGAAGATTGCCTATCCGCAGGAGCCGACGCGGCTGGTGTGCTACCTGCACACGGCAGCCAACAAGTATGTTAACGTGTATCCGCAGTTGTCGAAGGACTACGCGGGCGCGGACGAGAAGACGATCCGTATCAAACTCTACGGCGACGCCGAGGCGGCGAGCCGGACGGAGTTCGAGGCGGTGTGGCGGCCGGAGCAGCATCTTTGCGATTGGAAAGACCTGCCGCGTGACGGCACGCTGTATGAGATCATCGACGGCGCGGAGGCAAAACCGTTCTTCATCGGCTGGTTCATTGTTGATCCGATGGGTCGCTACTGGCAGGCGCAGGAATGGCCGTGTGAGAGCATCGCCATTGACGACATGCTTCCCGGCCCGTGGGCGACACTCAGCGAGAAGGACCGCATCAATGGCGATGAAGGCCCGGCGCAGCGTTTGCGGCTGGGGTGGAACTTTGAGCAGTATGCCGATCTGGTGTGGCAGATGCGCCGCCGTTTGCTGGTGAAGATGGCGGAGACGGGCGGGGAGTGGCAAGGCAAGACGGTGGCCGCGCCGCAGGCGCGGAATGACGAAACCAGAATGGCAAATGCCGAAGGCATGCTGTGTGCGGAGCCGTATGAGACGTATGGTGATCCGCGCTGGAGTCAGTGGAAGTCTGGGGCGACGGGGGCGACGATTCAGCAGGAGTTTTTCGATTTGCCGAATGGATTCACCATCCTGGTGCCGGAAGGCGTGCGGGTGCAGGAGGGGCTGGCGCTGGTGCGGGATGCGCTGGCGACGACGATCCTGGTGCAGCCGAAGGTGCGGGTGAACCGCGAATGCACCAACACGATCTTCGGCCTGCAAAACTTCACGATTCCCGATTTCAGCGAAAACACGAAGCGCAAGGACGAAGCCTGCAAAGACCCGGTGGATGTGTGGCGGTATTTCTGCCTCGCGGGGCCGCGTTATTTGGACCGCGAGCGGTTCAAAAGAAGGCCCGAGCAGGAGTTTGGGTATTGAGAGGCAGACAATCAGACAATCAGACCATGAGCAACACAGCAACAACACCAACAACCACACCGGAAGCCGTGCTGGCAGCGCGGTTGAATGTGCCGCGTGAGAGTTTCAAACGCTGGCGCGAGAGCGGAGACTTGAAGAAGTTTCTGCATTACTTGAAGGAAGGGCATGCGTTCCACATCACGCCGGAGGGCGAGGCGGAGGTGCTGCGGCTGATCGGCATTCGCGACGCACCGCCGCCGCCGTCGAAGGTCGCCATGATCGCCCAGGCGGCGGGGGTGATGCCGCGTGTGCTGCGCTGCAAGCCGCTGGCCGGGGGCGCGATGGTGAGCGTGCGCCTGACCGCGCCACGCGTGTTTGCCAGCCAGTTCCGGCGCGGGGATCGCATCGAGGTGATGCCCACGGAGACGGAAGGTGTTTACGAGTATGATGGCGCGGTGCCGAGGAGGACGAGGATTTAGGCCGCGCTTGGCGCGGAATGATGAAACCCGAATGAGGAATGCAGAAACAAAGAACCAAGAACGACGAACCAATAACGATGAAAAACGACAAACCAATTTTTTACCCCATTATCGACAATGGCATGGGGCTTTCAGTGACAGGGTGGGCGGTGAGCATGCTGGGGGCTCTACGGGGAGAGAGCGTGTTTTGCCATCTCTCCACGCCTTACCCCGGCTATGCGATGGATGTGGCGACGAAGCAGTTTCTTGAGAGCGACTGTGACGAGATGGTGGTGATCGACACTGATCTCGTGTTCAAGCCGCAAGACCTGGAGCATCTGATGGAGCATGACGAGCCGCTGGTGTTCGGGATGTATGGCAAACGGAAGGTGAAGTTTGAAGCGCCGCTGGTGCCGCTGGCGGGGCAGGAGAACCCGGCGATGACGGAAGGCGTGCTGTGGGAGGTGGCAAAGACGGCGCGGGGATTCATGCGGGTGCATCGCTCCGTGTTCGAGAAGATGAAGCCGCATGTGACGCTGCTGCACGGCACGGAGTTTGGGGATCTGCATCGCTTCTGGCCGCCGCAGCCGGACGGCACGAGCGAGGATTTCGTTTTCTGCGCCCGCTGGCGCGAGCTGGGCGGGCGGGTGCTCATCGACAAGAGGATTTTTGTCGGGCATGTCGGCCAGGCGCGGTTTCCGATTATGAAGTAATTCAACCCTGAATCACAATGAAAGAGGCGAAAAAAATTGAACTTATTTGCACAACCTTGACCCGCAGGGGATCAGGGAACGATCGCACTAGCCCGGTGCGGATCATCACCGAATACTGGACACCGGAAGGTGAAAAAGTGGCGGAGGTTGATCCGGTTGCCATTAGCCTCACCCCTGAAATGCTGGACGCTATTTGTCAAAATCTCAAGGCGCGCATTGAGGGTGATGGCTGGATGAGAGCTTACGATGCAGTGCTGGAAAGTGCTTACATCGCGCGGACATGAACCATCAAAACAATGATGAATTCTGGCCGGAGAAAATCAACTTACCACAAACAGCGGGCAGGTGTGTCCGCGCTCCTTTTAAAACATCATGAGTGCTGATCTAGGAACTTATCACCTCCGCGTCAATTTTGACGATGGCTCGGGCTATTTCCAACGCATTGACACCGGACGCCGTTACACGGACGGCAAAGGGTCTTGCCATCCGTTGACAGCGCAAGTCATTGAGCCGCTGTGGGACAATGAAACCGAGATGATTGATTCATTGCTGTATTTATATCTCAAAGGTCATTATTCCTGTGATTGCAATCGCGCCGCCTTTTTAGCGGCGGCCCATGGAAAAACTGATCCTGACGTTCCATGCGGTGAAACGCTGCGGTTAAACTGCCTGACACTGATCCGCCCGGATGGCACGGAATGCGTCATTTACCCTAAAGCGGGCAGGAGTGCCCGCGCTGCTCTCGAAACACCATGACTCTGTTGATTTCATTTTCCCAAGTGCGTGATTTGATGATGCAAAGCGGGCTGCGGAAGCGGGAGGCGGAGGCGCTGCTGCAACGGCAGATGCCGCCCCCGGTGCCGCATGGGCTGCACTCGCGGCGGCGGTGGTCGCGGCAGGTGGTGCTTGACTTTTGCCAGCAGGTGCAGCAGCGTGGCATCGCCCTTGGGGAAGGGTGCGCCGGAAGCGGTTCACGCAAAACGTGAATCCACTCCGCCGCCATGTCCGTCCCTGCTGAACTCCCCTCCGTCATCGACCCGGAGAAGCCGCTTGCGGACTGGAAGGTGACAGATGCGCTGGACGAAATGGAGGCCGCCTGCCGCGATGCGAGCGGATTCCTCAAGCAGATGGCGACCAATGAGCAGACGCGCAAATGCTGGTGGCAGAACAAGACCGGCACGGGCAAGAAGGCCAACACGAAAACCGCCGACGCCAAGCCTTTCAACGGCGCGGCCGATCATGAGGTGCATCTGACGCAGGCCGTGATGAACCGCCGCAACGCGGCCCGCATCGCGGCGCTGATGGCCGGCAATCTCAACGTGACGCCGATGGAGAGCACGGACGCGAAGCGGGCCGGACTCATGCGCCAGGTGCTCCGCTACTACCTGAACGGCCCCATGCGGACGGAGTTTGTCACCCAAGGACTGCGGGCGGGCAGCTATGCCGACCGTTTCCGCGCCGGGGTGATGTATGTGGGATGGAAGGAAGAGCGCGGCGTCGAGCCGATCCAACTCACGCGGGCTATGGTGGCGGAGATGCTGCAAATGCAGTTTGCCGCCGAGGCGCAGGACATGACGCTGATCGAGGGCATCGACTTCGAGGCGCTGGTGCTGGACGAAAGCCGCGAGGCTGAAATAATCGCACTGGTGCTGCGGAATCTGCCCGGTGCCGCCGAGCGCCGGAAGATTGGCGAAGCCTCCGTGAAACGGGCGCTGGCCCGCCTGCGAGCCGGGGATGACACCGCCGTGGTGCATGCCGCCTATGTGAAGCGTTCAAGTCCCTGCTGGGAAGCATTGCAGCCGTTTGTCGATGTCTTTTTCCCCTACGAGACGCTGATGGAAGATAATCTGGAAAGCTGCCGCTGGATCGCCCGCGTGCGGTGGCGTTCCGCGCAGTGGATCAAGGAGCAGGCCGCTTTGCATGGCTGGGACAAGGCATGGGTGAAGGAGGTGCTGGAGAAGCACAAGGGGCGCAGCAATCTCTTCAGCAACAGCATGGCGTCCTACCCGTGGGCGCTCAGCGGTGCCGGGGTGAACTGGAGCGCCCGCACGAATGGCGAGGCGCAAAATCATTTGTATCAAATCATCGAGCTGTGGGATCGCGCTGTCACGGTGGACGGCCTGACGGGAACGTATCACACCATCCTGCATGCGGATGTGAAGGACAAGGTGGCGAAGCGCCAGCTCCGCATGGACTGGGATGGCTGTTATCCGTTCGTGCCGTTCACCTTCAGCCAGGACGAGCGATTGATTCTCGACGGCTTCAGTGTGCCGGAGATCACCATGACGAAGGAGCAGGCGGTGAAGGCGCAGTGGGACAGCCGCACGGATGCCGCCAGCCTGACCACCTTTCCCACCTGGACCGGCGACCCGGAGCTGGAGGGCTTGCGGCCCGCGCCCGGCGTCTTCCTGCCGTCCATCCGTGGCAAGGTGCCGCAAGCCTTGCAGATCCCGCCGCCTGACGGGCGCAGCATCGAGATTGAGCGCACGCTGCGGGAGAGCATCAACGAGTTTTTTGGCTTCCCCAGCCGCACGCTGCCGGACAGCGTGGCGATGATGATGGGCCAGGCTGATCTGGACTGGTTCATGCTCGCCATCTCGCAGTGCATCGCCCGCACGGCCAAGCTGATCCAGCAATACATGCCGCCGTTGCAAGGTGCCCGCATCACCGGCACGAACGAACTCGTGACCGCCACCGCCAACGACGTGCGCGGCGGCTTTGACTTCCAGGCGAAGTTCAACGTGAAGAGTCTCGACGTGGAGTGGACGAGCAAGCATCTGGGCTTCATCAAGGATATGATCGTGCCGCTGGACAATCGCGGCCAGATCAACACGCTGCCCATTCTGGAAGCGGGCTTCAACATGCTCGACCCGGGACTTGCGGCGCAATGTCTGCCGAAGGATGCCGACACGGCGCAGCGCCAGACGCTCGACATGGCCCGCATGCACCTGGCTGAAATCTTCACCGGAGGAGCGCCGGACGTGACCGAGGGCATGGACTTTGGCGGGCTGGCGCAAGCCGTGACAGATGAGATCACCCGCAGCCCGCTGCGGCAGCAGAGCATCATCGGCGGCCAGCAGATCCATGTCGTGCTGACCAGCTACCTCGCGGGACTGGTGAACAACCAGAAGCAGCACGGCGGGGAAAATGCCCGCATCGGCCGCACGCTCACGGACGACCCGCTGGCGCAACCGAGCGCGGCGGAAGGCTTGCTGCAAACGCTGCAAGGACTGCCGGAGGGCGTGAGTCTGGCGCAAGTGATGGGGGGAGTGAGTTCTTAGTTATGGGTTATTGGTTAAGGGTTATTGGTTAGGACTTATTTGTTTTATGAGTGCTGTTGTCATTTGTTCGCCGTTGTTCGGGCAGTCGTTTCATCTGACGCCGGAGGACCGGGTGAAATCTCGGAAGCTGGTGCATGAGAACCGGCATGATCCGGCGGTGAAGGCGCTGTTTAATTTGATCGAGCGCAAGGCGTTCGACATGCAGCGGGCGGGCATCGAGGCCGGGGCCACGGCGCACGATCAAGGGCAGGCATGCGGTGCGCTGTATTTGTATCAGGTGGCGCGGGCGTGGCTGGAGTCGCCGCCGCAGGTGACGGAGAGCGAATGACGGCGCGGATTGTCAAACATCATCCCGTTTCATCCCGCATCGTTCCCAAGGCTTGAGAGAGACGGGGTGGGACAGTTAATGTCTGACCCATGTCCGCATCTGAAACGTCCGCACCTGCCGCGACCGCCGAAGCCTCCGCCGCTCCGGTGGAGATCATCACGCCGCAGGATGCCACCGCCGAGCACATCGCCCGTGGGCTGAGTCCCGAGCAGGCGAAAGCGTTCCGCGCTTTGCGCAAGGAGAAGAAGGCCAAGGCGGCGGCCGCGAAGGTGGAGGCGCCCGCCGCGACGGACAAGGAGACAATCGGACAATCGGACAATCGGACCGCGCCGGAGCAAGCCAAGGTGGAACCGGCGACGGAGACGATCACGTTCAATGCGGATGAGGAAACGCCTGCCGCTGCCGTGGTGGATGAAATCGCGCCGGAGTTGAGCGAGGAAGAACTCGCCAAGCTGGACGAGAAAGCCCGCAAGCGGGTGACGGAAGCCAGCAAGGAAGCGGCCAAGGTGCGCAAACGTGCGCAGGAAGCCGAGGCGAAGCTGAAGGAGCACGAGGCCAAGGTGAGCGAGCTGGAAAGCAAACTCGCCGAGATCGAGAAGCAGGGCGGTGATGCCGCCGTGCGTTCCGCTGGACTGGCTGGCAATGCCTTTGTGCATTTCAAGGACGCGCATGCCGTGGCCGCCTGGGCGGAGAACGCCAAAGACGCGCTCGCGCTGCTGTCCTACCACGAGCGCGAAGTGAAAGCGGGCCGCCGTGCCGAGGACGAGCCGGTGACGCACACGCTGCCAAACGGCCAGGAGATCGAACTCCGCGCCACCGATTTGCCGGTTTACCAGCAGCGTGTCAGCGACGCGCAGCAGTGGTTCACCCATGACGCGAAGATCGGCCAGGTGCGTGAATCCGCCACGAAGCTGGCGGAGAAGCACGCCGCCACGAAGGGCTACAAGGAAGCCCGCGAAACCTACCTCAAGGACGCCAGCCTGCCCACGCGGCTGGAGGAGTTGGTGGCAAAAGCCGCCCTCTACGACGTGCTGCAAAGCCGTCGCGCCATCATCACTTTCCCGGACACAGCGGGCGCTGCGAACAAAGCGCCCTCCGCCACGGTGCAGGAGTCCAAAGCCACCGAACGCAAAGACCCGCCGAGCGAGTCCCGTGCCAGCACTCCACGCCTGGCAGCGGTGAACGACCCCGGCTCTGACCTCGCGGCACGCAAGAGCCTTCTCATGGAGAAGGCGAGGACGGCGAAGACCGACGACGAGCGCCAGAAATTTCTCAAGGAAGCCATCAAGCTCGGCCCCGTGCAGCGCACGGCGCACCGGGCGGCCTGAGCTTCAACGCCGCGTGGAACCTCCAACATCCAACTTTTAAAACATCATGGCCCAAGCCCTTTCATCTACCGTCACCGCGATCCATGAGGATCTGGCCGACGAAATCGCCCTTCTCGACAACGAGAACACCATCTTCAGCTCCACCGTGCAGAGCGGCGGCAAGGCTGAAAACTCCGTTTATTCCCGCGTCGCGGACAAGCACCTGACCGGCCGCCTTGGCGGTGTCGAGGAAGGGGATGCCGTCACCCGCGCCGATGTGGCAAACCACTTCATCAACCGCAAGAAAATCTCCGGCGCTGTGCAGCAGAAGCGCGAGAGCTACGGCGTGTCGAAACGCGTCGAGAAGGTGGAGAACACCGCTGGCGTCGCCAACGAAGTGGGCGAGTCCCGCTTCCGCGCCCTGGAACGCTACAAGCAGGGCGTCGAACTCACCTACCTGTCCGCGCAGGTGGCGAATGACAACGCCTACGCCTACGACGACGAGAACCGTCTCGGCCAGATGCACCTCACGATGGGCGCGTCCGCCTATGTGGAAAGCTCCGCGCAGGGCACGGATTCGCAATTCCAGGTGGACAGCAATTACCGCCCCGGCGCTTCCCAGCTCATCAACGTGGCCTCCGCGTCCGCCTTCACGGAAACGCAGATGCGCACGCTCCTGCTCGAATGCCGCCAGGCCAAGCGCAAGAACGTGAAGCTGACCGCCTTCTGCACGACGGACTTCGCCAACCACCTCGCCACGTTCTTCGACGCTGGCACGCTGACGAACACCGCCACGCCGATCCGCAGCTACAACCAGGATCTGAGCAACACGGAGATCTCCGCGATGCTCACCGGCTACAAGACCGCGATGGGTTCTCTCATGGTGGTCCCGACCGAGCACCTGAACGGTGTCCGCAACGCGGGCAGCCTCGCAGGCGCGAGCACCACGAACACCAGCACGAACGTGGACGTGACCAGCACCGTGGGCCTTCAGCAAGGCATGAAGATCGGCGGCACCGGCATCCCTGCGGGCGCTTACATCGCCAGCATCACGAACAGCACGCGCATCGTGATCTCCGCCGCCGCCACCGCCACCGGATCGCCGACGCTCACGCTGGGCGACCAGGACCACATGCTGGCGCTGGAGATGGAATACTTCTACGAGCTGCTGAACGGCCTCGAAGAAGTGGACCTGTCCAGTGATGGCAGCGGCACGCAGGGCTATGTTGAAGGTTTCTTCAGCCTGTTCTGCTCCATGCCTGCTGTTCACGGCAAGGTTTACACCGCCGTGGCCTGATCCCTCACCGTCTGGCAGGCGGGCGCAGGTTGTCTTCTGTGTTGTGTTCTCGTGACCGCACCGACGCACCCTTCCCCGGAGCCTCCGCCCCCTGCCAGGCGGCCTTTCATGCTTTGAAGCGGGCAGAAGTGCCCGCGCTCCCCTCTTGAATTTATGTGGAATCCAGATCGAGCGCCCGTGTTAGGTTTTGACAAGCTGGCCCGCCGTGTGGGCCTTGCCAAAGCCCGCGCCATCTTCGCGGCCTACCGCGAGAAGCTGCGCATCGACAACGCCAAAGCCGCCGAGCAGGAGAAACGCGCCGCCGAACTGCGCCGTGCGCGTGGTCCCGTGGTGGTGCGCAATGACTTCGATTTCATGCCGGCCTATCACATCACGCCGCTCACTTACAAGCAGCTTTACCGCAGCACCCTTGGGGAGCGCGGCTGCCGGGGTGGCGAGATCTTCGATGACGAGAGCATGATGAAGGATTTCTTGAAACGGAATCCTGACTGCGCTCCGCAGAAAGTCGTCACGGGTGACATTCGCGGCGGCTGGACACCCGCGCTGGAGCAGGCGGCCAAGGAAGGCCGCATGCACCGCGCTCTGCAACACGCGCAAGTCAGCCTGAAACTCCAAAAAGCGGCAGAGGAGGGCCGCGCCGCCCTCGTGGCCTGACGGTCATGGCCGTGCGCGAACACATCGCCTTCAACACGGCCTTCGAGGATGCCGTGCGCCCCACCGGCCACCTGGCCGCGATGAATGCAATCGCCGATCTGAAGGCGCAGTTTCTCGCGCAGTTCAACCGCAGTTACAAAATCGGCTACGAACTGCCCTTCGCCAGCAATGTGTTCTGGGAGGACGCCCGCACTTGGGCGGAGATCACGCCAAGCAGCGGCCTCATCTCCTGGGATGTGCTGGGTGATGCCCGCAATCTCGAAATCTACACGCTCGACCCCCGCGAGACGCGGATGGCGAAGAGCGTGACTTTCTTCACCGACAAGACCGGCATTCTCGTCAATGACGAACTGCCCACCGTCTGGGTGAGCTGGACGCCGCGCATCTACAAGTTCAGCACCACCGCCTGGGTGACGGCCACGGCCTACGTCGTGGGCGATGTCCGCATGGTGAGCAGCACGGGCGAGTGCTACCGCTGCATTGTCGCTCACACCAGCGGCACCTTTGCCACCGATCTGGCCGCCGCCAAGTGGGTGCTCATGCCGGTGCTGGAGGTGCTGCACGAGTTCACGATCCGCCACCTGCATGCCTCCTGGCTGCGGGAAAACGGGCAGGTGCAGACCGGCGTGAGCCTGCAAAACGCCGCGCTTGCCGAACTTCTCGAAATCCACCGCGCCGAACTGCGGCGCAACCGCGAAACCCCCAAACCTTGATTTTCTTCCTATGGCAACGCCAGTCAACATTATCAACGGCTACAACGGCAGCAAGCGAGTGGCGGACACCACCACGCAGACCGGCACGTTTGGAGCCATCTATTGCAACGCTGACACGGTGTTTGACACCCTGACCGGCAGCTATGCCGGCACCGTCACCGGCATCACGCACGCCGCAGGCAAGTGGATCTACGGCGTATTTCAAACCGTCAAGCTCACCTCGGGCGACATTGACCTTTACAACCTCTGACCCATGCCCCTCGCCGGTCCAGCTCTCAGCATCATGTTCCCACGTCCCGCAGGCGATTCCACGCCGGGGGGCGCGAGTGACGTGTGGCTGTGGGAGGCCGGCATCGGCCTGCAATGGGAAACAGGCATCTTCATGCTAACCGAATAATTTTATGGCTGACCTCACCATTTCCGCCGCTGCCACACTCACCGGGGCCAACACGGCCAGTGGTGACTTGTTTCCTTTGCTAGACATCTCCGCCGCCGCAGGCAGCCAGGGCAGCAAGATCACCCGCGACGAGCTGCGCATTGCGATGGGCCTGACGGGCAACGGCACGATTGCCACGGGGGGTTACACCCTGACCGTCCCTGCCACGGGGACCGCTGCGCTTTTGGGGGCGAATGTGTTCACAACGCTGCAAACGATCACGCAGGCGAATGCGAATACGGGCATCCTTGCCTCCACTGGCTACTCGCTCACAGGTTCAAATGCCACAAGCATGATCGACCTTGCGGGAACGTGGAATACCAGCGGGACGCCGACACTCATCAAGGCCAATGTCACCAACACAGCCAGTAACGGATCGAGCCTGTTGATTGATTTGCAAGTAGGAGGAAGTTCAAGGTTCAAGGTTGCCGCCACAACGGGCCACGTCACCTCAAGCGGCGGTTTTTTCGCGTCAGGTTCGTTTGACTTGGCTTCGACGTGGGGAGTAAACGGATCGACAGGCAACCAGGTTATGTATGTGACGGGCACCTTCGGCTGGTCGGCTGGTAACGGAGGGCAGGGCGCAACAGCAGATGCTTTGCTTGCTCGAAAAACCACTGCCAGCATTGGTTTGGGGGTAACGCATGCAACAACTCCAACAGCTCAATACCTTTCTGCTCACAATGTCACCACGGGAACGGGAGCGTCACTGACGCTTTCCGGTGGCACTGGCAGCGTGGCAGGCGGGGCTTGCCACTTGGCGGCCTCAGTCACAACAGGCGCTCCCGTGCCCCGTGTGACAGCAGACGCCGTTGGCCTGGGGTTCTACAACGTCACACCCGTTGCTCGTCAGGTCGTCCCTACGGGCAGCTCTACGGATACCCTTATTACAGCATTGCAAACACTCGGACTTATTTCTCAATCTTAATTTTATGCCCCTCTCCTCATCCCAACAAGCGGCGCTTGAACGACTGGCACAGCGCTATAATATCTCTGCCGGAAGTCAGCTAACCCCAACGGAGTATGCGGATTTGCTGTTAAGCAACATTCTTGATGAAGAGGTTCGGGCGACGGAGGCTCGACTACTTGAACTCATGAAACCAGTTGGTGCTGAAATCGCCGCTGCAGCCGGGGGTGATCCTGTGAAGATCGCCGCCGCTCTTGAGGCTGGCAAAGCCGCCGCGCTCGCAACTCTCTAATCCGACACTATGACCAACCTTCAAGCCAACCGCCTCTACGCTGCAATCGCTGAACTGTCGAAGCCCATCACCGTTTCCAAGGAGGGCAAGCCCACAGAAGTTCGTTTGTCGTTCAGCGGCAAAACCTGCCTCGCCCTTGCCAGAATGAAGAGCAAGCTCGCACCCCATGTGACCGCGTGTGAGGAGGCCGTGAACGCCGTCATCGCCGCGCACGGTGGGCGTGTGCCGCCTGACCATCCGGCTTTTGCGGAGGTGGTGAAGAAGATCACGGAGATTCAACAATCCCCCTGCGATGTCGGCGACCTTGGCACCCTGCCGCTCGCAGAGTTCGAGGCTCAGGAAACGCTTCCCGATTTGGAACCTTTGCTCCCCTACTTGCAGTAAACCTCACCACGGCTGGACGCCGCAACGCACCATGAGCCACGACGAAAGCTCCGCAATTGAAGCTCTACGCCAGACAATCCGCTGGCTGATCGGCGGCATCGCCAGTTTGCTGGTCGGCGCAGCAACCGTGGGCGGATGGGTGGCGACGCAGGAGAGCCGGATCGGCAGCTTGGTCGAAGCGGACAAAACCAGCATGGCTGAACGCTCCGAACTGCGCGGCCAGATCAAGGCGCACTCCGAAAGCATTTCCGTGCTCAGGCAGGACACCGCCTTGCAAAACCGCGACCTGCAATACATCCGCGAGTCCGTGACGAAGATCGAGCGGGTCTTGACGACAAAATGACATGGACATCCTCGCTTACACCGTAGAACAGGCCACGATTCCAGTCTCGATCAAACCGGCGAGGGTGATGGAACTGACGCGGCGGGCGGCAAGCGAGTGGAACCAGTGCATGAAGCGGCTGGTTTACCTCATGGAGCGGCGACTGAACGAGGCTGACATCTTCATCGGCTTTGGCGCTGTGGATCGCAGCGAACAGCCAACACGCATTGCGCAATGCACGCGCTACAAGCGTGGCGGGCAGGTCTATTGGCGCATCGTGCTGGCAAGCGATGTCTCCTGGGACGCGGCGCCGTGGTGGCAATTCTGGGCGCGGGGCGAGCACAGCCTGCTGGCCGCTCTCACCCACGAGTTCGGCCATGTTTTTCTTGATGACAACGACCATTGGCATTCACCGGTGGTTGGCGACGTCATGCAGCCGGACCTGCTAAATCACCTCATCGCCGAGGACGAGGCGAAGCGATACCGCGCCCGGTTCAAAGCCATCACCAACCCCGAGTCATGACAACTTCGTTCACATCACCTTCGTGGGACTTTCTGCTCATGCCGGACATCACGCCCTTGAGGGATGCACACATTGGCTTTGGCCTGTGGCCGTGGAGCAAAGGGCCGGAATGGCGGCTGGATGAAGAGTATGGGTTTTGGGTCAAAGTCCGCGAGGGACTGTGGATCAAGATGCGCATTCCCAAAGGCTACAAATTCGACAAGGCCAGCGTGCCGCCTGTTTTTTGGGGATTCCCATTCAACTACACGCCTGACGGGCTATGCACTGTCCCGGCCCTGGAGCATGATTTCCTTTGCGACATCTTCGCAGGTGGCTCCGAGTGGCTGCGCGAGCAGCTCGGCGACGACTATCCCGACAAACTGCCCGCCGAAGTCATTCACCGCCACTTTTTTGACCGGCTCAACACCTGGGGCGTCCGGCCCAGCAAAGCCAAGACCATGTATGCCGGAGTGCGCAATTTTGGACCTGGGGGCCGTGCGCGGCCTTCAAGCTGGTTCAAGAAATCCGTGGTTTTATCCTTCCTCATTCTGGTTTCGTCATTCCTTGTATCCTGCGGCACCACACGCGGCGAGCGGCTGCAACTTTACGGTGCAGCCGCCCAAATTGCCGGACACCCTGAAATTGGCCGCCCGCTGGCTGCCATCGGCAGGCGTCTGGAGGCCAAACAACCCAAGGAGGTGCTACCATGAGCGGCCTCGTACTGGCATTGGCTTACATCGTGGGCTTCGCGCTCGTGGTGTTCGGCGTGTTTTACCTCATCAACAAAACTTGAACCTGAAGCGGGCAGGAGTGCCCGCGCTCCCCTCCATGAACATCTTCCTCGATCCCGGACATGGTATGTCCAACCGCAAGCCCGGCATTTACGATCCCGGCGCCACGGTGCGCGTGGGCAAGGAGGACATCACCGAGGCTGGCATTGTCATGACCTGGGCGAATGAACTCCGCGCCCTGCTCATGGCGCAGGGCCACACGGTCATACGCAGTCGCAAAGACATGCTCGATCCCTCTCCGCTCGGCGACCGCGTGGAGGACGCGCATCATTTCAAATGCGACGTGCTCGTGAGCCTGCACTGCAACGCGGCGAATGGCAAGGCGAACGGCACCGAGACGTTCTTTCGGGGCGAGCGCAACCGCACGCTGGCGCAGCGGTGCAATGATGCCGTGGTAAACGCACTGGGCACGCGCAACCGTGGCGTCAAGACCGAAAGCGCCAGCCAGCATGCCCGCCTCGCCGTGCTGGACTTCCCCCGCGCCGTGCTCATCGAGCTGGGCTTCATCGACCACCCCGGCGACCGCGCCCTGCTGCTCGATCCCAAGAAGATGCTGCAAGCCTGTGACGCGCTCTGCGATGCCATCACCGGCACCACCTCTTAACTCATCACCTCTAACTCCTAACTTCTAACCCATCCCCATGCCCCGCGACCCGCGAGAAACCACCCCCTTTGAAACTGTGGCGACCGTCAAGCCGGGCGAAGTCGCCGCTTTGCTGTGGGTGCCGGAGAATCAGATCCGCGGGGATTTCTCGCTCACGGTGGGCACGACGCTGCAAGCGGCGCTGCCGCTGGTGTCGAAGGGTGACGGCTTGGGCCGAGGCTTTGAAAACTACGTCTTCACCGACAACGGCCCCGTCGATGCGGGATGGCATGGGTTCTACTTTGCGCGACCGTTCAGCAGCGGGGAGAAGACGACGGCCTTCCGCACGGTGACGGAGATTCGGGGCGGCATCTACTGGCCGCCCGTCATGGCCGGGCTAAACGTGCGCAACTTCAAAGCCTACGACGCGGACGGGGTGGAATACACGGCAGATGTGATTTGGGACTTCAACCTGCGGGACGCCTACGACGGCCCCACCAAAGTGGTGATCGAATACTTCGCCAGCCATGAGCCGCACACCATTGCCACGCCGACGACGATGCAGCCGGAAGGCGGCACGTTCTTTTATGGCGTGGGGCAGGTGAGCATCCCTCGCTGCCTGCATCCTTCGCTGGAACTCATTTACAGCACCGGCAGCGCCAGCACGCGCTACCCGTTGCAGACGTTTGTGAAGGCATTCCCGAATACCAATCTGACAAGCTGGCCGGCCACGCTGGTGATTGACGACGGGGAGAAATTCGACAACGGCCTTTACATCCGGCGCAAGGTCACGGCGTATCGTCCTGGCGACTACGCCACCGCGCCGATCATCTCGACGCCGACGAAGGCCAGCATCGGCAGCACGACGGTGACGCTGGGCGGCAATGCCAGCAACGACGGCGGCAGCACGATCACCGAGCGCGGCGTGGTGGTGAGCGCCACCGCGACGAATGCCGATCCCGTCATTGGCGGCACCGGCGTGACGAAAACCACCACCACCGGCACCACAGGTGTGTTCACCGTGGCCGTCACCGGACTCACCAGCGCCACCGGCTACACGTTCAAAGCCTATGCGACCAACGCACGCGGCACCAGCTACACCGCACTCGACACCTTCACCACCAGCTAACGCATAACTCTTAACTCATCACCCCTAACTCCTAACCCCTAACCCATCACCCATGGACCGACTGACAGAACTCTTCGCTGACAAGCCCATCTCCTATGCGGGGGCCGGATTGTCGTATGCGGGAGATGCGTCCGGCAATGCGGTGCTGGTGCCGGAAAGCCCGCTGCGCATCCAGCGGAATGTGGTGGACAGTGACGCGACCAGCGGCGGCAGTCATCCCTTCAAATGCCCGGCCGCCGCCTCGACCTCCAGCGTGGTGTCAGGCGGCAGCGTGAACGGGCAGAGCGCCACGAACCTGACGCTGAACATCAGCAGCAGCGGCACGCGCTATGTGTATCTCGATGTCACCATGACGCAGGATGTGTCCAGCGATGGCTATGTGCTGGGCTTTTCTGGGGGCCATACCAACATCACCGCCGCGCTCGCCACCGGCAGCAGCGTGCCAGCGGACAGCAGCACGCACCTTTACCGTCAAGTCGCCAAGTATGTGGACGGCGTGAAGACCGAGCAGAACATCATCAGCAGCATGGAGGTGGTCATCCGCGACGACGGCAGCGGCTCCAGCACCGCCAATGCCATTTGGGGGCAAAGTTAAACCATGAGCACGCTGACCGATCCTGTTTCTGACATTGTGCTCATGGCACGCATCGACTGCCCTGTGGAGTGGAAATGGGAAATCCTGAAGAACGGCAGCGTGGACCAGACCTACACCGAGGCGGACAATTATTACGACTACGGCGACACGCTGTTCTTCGGGCCGGGAGATCACTGGTATCTCGACAACGACGGCACGGATGTGTGGGAGACGCGCATCACGCTGAAGCACCTGGGCCATGAGGTGCCCATGAAAGTGGAGTGGGATTACACCATTCATGATCGCGGCGGCGGGCCGGACACGACGGCCAGCGGCAGCCTGGTGCTGGTGAGCGGCACCGTGACGCAGACCTTTAGCCCGCCCGGTGTCGATCAGTATTCGATCGGCGGCTTCGACATCAGCAACGTGACTTTCACCGCGCCGACGTGATCCCGCTTTGCAACGCATCATTTCTTGTTATCTTGAACCTCAACAGCATCACTTCTTCTTATGGCGACTCCCTCCATCTTCAATCGCGGTTATTCGGGCGGCATCGCGGCTCGTGGTCCTGTGCCGGTGGGGCGTGGGGCGTATGACCTGAACCGGGCCGCCGAGCAGACCTTCCGCCGCACGGGGAACCCGGCCATGCTCATGTCGATGGACTTCCGCAATCGCCTGGATGAGCGGCGCATGATGCCGATGATGCCGCCGAGCCTGCCGCCGACCATGCAGGCAGGAATGCCCGCATCACCCTCCGCGCCTGCGGAGCCGAAGGGGAACTGGGTGCCGGGGTTTGGTGGCTCGCAGATTTTTGTCAGGGACCAGCCCGCCGCGCCTGCGACCGCGCCGATGATGCCGGCCATGCCGGAGCCGCCCGCGCTGAATCCTCCCGCCGCCCGTGCGCAGTCGCAGGGCATGCAGGCGATGCCGCCGCCCATGCCGGTGATGCCGTGGCAGGGCATTTCCGCGCCCGGAGCGCCGGGCATGGATCGCGCTTTTGGTGGCAGTGTGCCGTTTCAACCGCTGCCGCCTTCGACGCTGGGCGGTGCCACGGGTGTGCCGCCGCCGCCTGCGCTGGACTTCCGCGCTTTGCCAGGGAATCCGAACTACGGCGTGCCGGTGGTGAATGGCGAGGTGCAAAAGCAATTCCTGCCCATGCCGCCCGCGCCTTCGCGCAACGCTCCGCTTTCCGCCGAGGAGATGGGCCGCATCACCGCCGCAGGCTTTGAGCCTTACGAAGTCGGCGGCCAGTTCTTCGACGCGAACGGCCTGCCCTACCTGCGCCGCATTGCGGCCCCGATGGAAACCGTGCGGATCAACGACGACGGCACGCAGCCCATCACCCGCAAGCAGCCCGTGGGCACCACGCCTGCACCTGCGGCGATGCCGAAGCCTGCCGCCCCCGGCATGCAGACCGCGAAGAGCGGTTTCACCTGGAAACCTGTGCAGTGATCCATCCTCATGCCACGCTACGAACTCACCTCCGCCCACACGGGCAAGACCTACGTCATCGAAGGCGAGGGCCAGCCGACCGACGACGACATGATCGACATCGGCCGGCAGCTCGATGAGCAGACGGCGCGGCAGGCGGGGATTGATCCCGCGCTGCTTCAGCAGACACCTGCGGGCACGGTGGCAAACACGGTGCGGAACATCGGGCCGGAGTTTGTCGATATGGCCGTGGGCGGACTGGCGAAGCTGAACGAGACGCTGGGCCGCTCCCCGCTGGGCATCGTCTCCCCGCTGGCGCTGGCAAACCGGGCCACGGAAATGGTGACGGGCATCAACCCGCTGGCACGCACCGCCGAGGCCACGCAGGTGATCCGCGAAACGGGCGAGGACATGCGCCCCGTGAACCCGTTCAACCCGACTGCCCGGACCATCGGCAGCGCGATCAATCAAGTCGGCGGCATGGTGGCGACGGGCGGACTTGCTACCGCCGCAGGCATGGCCCCGGCCACCGCGATGACAGCCATCCCTGGCGGCATCGGCTTCGCCGCAGGCGCAGGCCAGGGCATCGACACCGCCCGTCAAATGGGCATCACCGACCCGACCGCGCAGGCGGGCATGGGCATGGCCTTTGGCGGTGTGGAGATGGCGACCGAGCGACTGGGCGGTATCGGCGGCGACGTCGTGAACCGTTTCATCCGGCCGCAATCCCTGCTGGGCCGTGCCGCGCTGAATGTGGCGAGCGAATCCGTAGAAGAAAATGTGGCGGGCCGTGCGCAGGATGCAGTCACGGTAGGGGCAGGTCAATTCGTGTCGGACCCCAACCGCCCCGGCTTCACCCGCAGCGGCTTCGAGTTGCCGAGCCTGAACCCGCTGAATCCGCAGACCCTTGAGCGCATGAAGCAGGAGGCCATCGGCGGCGCTGCTGGCGGCGTCGTGTTCAGCGGACTGCAAGCCCTTTCCCCTTCTGCCAGCGTAACCAAGGAATCCGGTCCGACTGCCGATCAAACCGTGCAGCAAGCCGCCGGTGCGGGTTTGAGTCCCGCCGCTGGCTCCCCTTCCCCTTCCCCGCTCGGCGGCATCGCCCGCAGGGCCGGAACGGTGGATGTGGCGCCGCTGGTGCCGGGGCTGGAGGAGGACACGGGGGCGCTGACGATGGCGGAGGTGGCGGGGCTGGAGCCAGTTTCAAGTTCCACGTTTCAAGTTTCAAGTCCGGAGACCGGCAGCCAGCGGCAGGCGATTTTGACGAATGTGCCGGACGCGGTGACGCAGCCGGACAACGGACCCGCGCAAACCATCACTGGCTCCAATGTGCAAACGGGCACTGAAATGCCAGTGCCGCCCCCGACTGCGGACGCAGGTGCCGGGGCGGGCGCAACCGTGCCGGGTGCGCAGGGGGTAGGACAAGCAATGTCCGACACCGCGCCCGACTCGCAGCTTGACGGACTGCGCACGCAGGAGGTGCCGGTGGGCAGTCTGCGTTTGTCCAAGGACGTGCCGCAGTTCAAGAGCGACGCGGACGAGGAAACCGGTGTGGTGGAACCGCTGGCGGGCAAGTATCAACGGCTCGGCACGGGGCCGATCCTTGTCTGGGAACGGCTGGACGGCCGCCGCGAGGTCATTAGCGGGCGGCATCGTTTTGATCTTGCCAAACGCACCGGAGAGCAGACAATCCCGGCGCAGGTCGTGCGCGAGGCGGACGGCTTCACCGTTCAAATGGCGGTGACGGCGGACGCAGAACTTAACATTCGAGACGGTCATGGAAAAACCAAGGACTTTGCCAACTACTTCCGCGCCAGCGGCACCACGGACACCGAAGCAGAAAGCCGAGGCTTACTCGCACGCGCTGCGGGCAAGGCTGGGTGGAGCATCGGCACTCAGGGAAGCCAGGAACTCTTTGATCTACACCAGAACGGCCGGCTGACGGATGCGCAGGCCGCTGCGGTGGCCCGCACGGCTCCCGGCAACGAGGCGCTGCAACGCGCTGGCATCGCCGCGCTGAACCGTGGCACGCCCATTGATGTCACGGTCAATCTGATGCGGGCGCTGGAGCTGCAAACCGGCCCGGCTCCGACCGCCGACCAGCTCGACCTCTTTGGCGCGGATGATTCGATGATGCTGCGCATGGAGGAGCAGGCGAAGAAGGCGACCGAGATCCAGCGCGGACTGAAGGAGCAGGTGGCCGCCGTGCAAGGCGCGGCCAAACGCCCGGAGCAGGCCCGCAAGCTGGGCGTGAATGTGAAAGACCCGGACGGCGTGCGCAAGCGGGTGGAAGAACTCAAGGCGCTGCTCTACCGCTGGGAATCCTGGCCGCTGCATGCGGACCTGCGAGCGCAAGTCACAGGCGAAACGCAGGCGCCTGCGATGCAACTGGAAAGCGTGAGCGCGGAACAACTGGCCGAGGAGCAACGCCAGCGCGAGCAACGCGCCCGACTCGATGCCGGCCAGGCCGCGCCCCTCACCGGCACCGCAGGCGAATACGGCACGCCTGACATGCTCGACAATACGGCTGGAGACATGGCGCTGTTCAATCAATCGCCGACTCTTCTCCTTCCCGCTCGGAACTTCACGGGCGGGCTGGCGCAGCAGCTCGAAGGGAGCGCGGCCACTCTTGGCCGCAATGCAGCGCGAAGCACCAGGAACCCAGAACCCATCACCCCTAACTCTTCACTTTCGTCTGCCTACGCCCAAGCCTCACGCGGCAGCAGCAGCGCGATGGTGCCGATCTCCCGCGTCTATGAGCAGGTGAAGGCGCAGAACCCGGCGCTGACGGTGCCGCAGTTTCTGGCCGAGGTGCAGGCGGCGGACCAGCGCGGCGAGGTGCTGCTGGAGCCGTTCGATTCCCCGCAGGGCTTGCAAGCGGCGGGCGAGTTCACCGTGCGCAATGCCAGCGGGGTGCCGTCGATCAACATGGCGGTGACATCTCCAAGTCTCCCCGTCTCCCCATCTCCAAGTCTGGCATCCCCCGCCGAACTCAAAGCGGCGCAGAAGTCCAACGAATCCAAGCTCGCCGCGCTCGGGCTGCCGGTGAAGCCGGGAACGCGGATCTGGGCGGCGGCGAAGATGCGGGCGGCGCTGGGGAAAATCGCCAAGGATGGCAGTTATCCGGCGACGATGCGGGCGATGGCCGATTTGCTCACCCGGGTGAATCTGGACAACCTGCTGCTAAAAGTCGAAGCCGATGCGCGGCTGAACTTTGCCGGGAAGTATCAGCCTTACAACGACGGGCGCGGCGAGATCAGCCTGAACACCCGCGTGACGGGACGGGGAGACACGGACATCGTGCAAAGCCTGGTGCATGAGTTGCTGCATCATGCGACCTACCGCGCCCTGCGCAGTCCGAAGAACGCCACGCAGAAGGGGGCTATCGCCGACCTCGAAGCCCTGCGCAAACGTGCCCTGGCCGCGCTGAGTGCGCAGGAGCAGGGACGCCAGTTTGACTACGAGCTGAGCAACACGGACGAGTTCATCGCGGCGCTGTTTACCCGTGCTGATTTCCAGACCGCGCTGGCCGGCATCCCGGCCGACTCCGCGCCGAAGTCCCTCACCCAGCGCGTGCGCAGCGTGCTCGATGAAATTTTCCGCGTGCTCGGCGAACTCGTGACCGGCAGGAAGGTGGAACCCGGCAGCGTGCTGGAGGCCAGTTTCTCCGCGACGCTGAGGCTGATGGGACAGACCGCCGCCGCTGGCGGAATGACAAATGGCGAAGGACGAATGACGAATGACGCGGCGCTGCTGAATCCGGCCGCGCCTGCACCGAATGAAACACGCTCCCGTTTTGCATCGCCGAACGCGGCGGATCGTGTGATCAACGGGCCGCGCACGGATGCGCAGGTGGCGGACGAGGCGCGGGCCTGGCTGGGCAGCGTGGACCAGCAGACGGCGATCGAAGCCTTCGCGTCGCAAGCCGTGCCGCTGCCGCTGGATGCGCAGGAGCACGCGGCGGCGGTGCTCATCAAGGATCTGAGCGAGCAGGCCGCGAAGGGCGGCACGGAGGTGCAGCGGATGTGGGCGCATGTGCAGGGCCAGCGCATGGCGCGGATCTGGACCAAGGAATTTCTCTCCGCCGATCCAGCCCGTGCCCTGCGCCAGCGCGGCGTGGTGAATAACACGATCCTGCAACCTATCGCGCCGATTCTGGCAGCGCAGGAAACGCTCATCGACCGGGCCGAGGCGGTGGGCAAGACGCGCTTTGACGGTGGCTGGGAGGGACTGGTGCAGAAGATCAATGACCTACTGAAGCGCATCGAAAATCTCGTGGCCGGCACGGCGGCGGAGAAGATCGCCAAGGGTGACAGCACGCCGTCCCTCAAAACGCTGCTCAACAACCTGCGCCGGAAGATGTATCCGGGCATGGACTGGACCGAAATCTTCACCGATCTGCCGAGCTCACAGAAGCAGCGGCAGTTTGCCATTTATGAGCGTCTGATGAAGGACGAGCGGCTGCAAGGGCTGACGCCGCAGGAGCGTCTAGATTTGACGAACGAACTCGACAAGGCATGGCAGCGTGAGCGGCGCGAGGTTTTCAAACGGGAGCTGCGCAAGGCGGGCATTCTGGGCGAGAAGGACGCGGGCGACCGCGTGAAGGTGACGAATGCGATGCCGAAGCTGCTGCGGTTGGTGAACCTGGGCATGTTTAACTCGGCGATGTTCCGCGAGGTGATCGCGCCCCAGTATGGCCTGAAGGTGATCGACTCGACCACGGCGGCACGCCTGCGCGGGATGGCCGAGGCAGCTTATGCGCAGCCGGAAGGCGTGCTGCGGAATCGCAAGCTGGGCGAACTGCTGAACGCGATGCAATCCGCCACGGGCAGCACGCTGGCGGAGCTGGTGAATAGCTACTGGACGGCGGCGGTGCTGAGCGGCACGCGGACGCAGTGGGACACCTGGATGGCTTTCACCAACGGCATGGGCACGAACCTGCTGCAAGCGGCCGGGCTGCTGGCACGCGGTCGTGGCAAGGACGCGGTGGCGGCGCATGCGGCGTGGTGGCGCGGGCTGCTGGACGGCATGCGCGAGAGCCTGCAAATCCTGGCGAAAGGCGATTACTCGGTGCTTAAACGCTTTGGCACGGATCTGAACAAGGCGCTGCAAGGGGAGAGCGGATTCCGCCCGGTGCCGCTGGGTGAAAGCCTGTGGCAGAACGGGAACACCTGGCAGAAATACTTCATGGCTCCCGTGATGATCTGGACGGGCCGCCTGATGGCCGCCGCCGACCATGTGAACAACACCGCGACGACGGCGGGAGCGATGGCCGTGGCGCGGGCGCTGCATCCTGAGTTTTACGGCCGGACGACGTTTAGCGCCACTGACCGGGCCAATGCACGGGCGCAGGCTTTGCGCGAGGTGACGGGCGGTGCCGAGCCGGTGACGGCGGCGGACAAGGCGACGGTGAGCGTGCGTGTGCGTGAACTGCTCTACGGCAGCATGCGCGAGCCGGAACGGCTGGAGGCGAACGAGATCGGCGACATGGCCGCCTTCCAGAATGATCCCACGGGCATTTTCGGCACCATCTACGCGGCGATGAAAGCCGGGCTGGGCACGGTGCAGCGCGGCCTGGAGGACTATGCGCAGGACATGCAGGCGAGCCAATGGACACGGGCCGCCGCGGGCCTGATGGCGGGCAGTTTGCACGGGCTGACGGGCACGCGGTTCATGCGCTTCGGCTTTAACTTTGGCGCGGAGCTGACGCGCTATGTGCCGGGCACGGCGCTGCTGGACAAGACTTTCAAGGGCGCGGTGTATGGCCGCGACGCAGGACCGATGCAGCGCGAGCTGCTGCTCGGCAAGAACGTGATCGGTCTGATGCTGGGCAGCACGCTGGCGGCGCTGTTCCTGAACAGGGACGACGATGACGAGGGCTGGCAGATTGAGGGCGACTGGAGCGGGCTGACACCGCAGCAGGTGAAGGAGCGCATGAGCGCCGGGCTGGAGCGCATGACGATGTGGAAGCGTGACGGTGACACGGTGCGCCGGGTGTCCTACAAGCAATGGCCGACGATGGGCCTTTTTGCCGTGGTGGGCGGCATGCTGGACGAGAAGCGCCACAAGCCTGCGCAATGGGCACAGCACGGCCCGGCGGGCCACCTGGGCCGCGCCCTGGGCACGGGCATGCTGCAAATCAAGAACGTGTCCGCGATGCGCAATCTGGTGGAGTTGTTCGGGGGCACTCGCTTTGCGGGTGATCCGAGCACGGGCATCATTGACGACGTGGTGAAGACGGCGACGAACTTTGCCGGGGGCTTTGTGCCCACGGCGCTGAAGGACGCGGAGATCTGGCAAGCCCCGCGCAATTTCAAAGCCGAGGGCTGGCTGGAGGAACTGCAACGCAGCACGCCGATTGCCCGCCGCTTTGTGAACGACGGCCGCCCCCAGCTCAATCTGCTGGGCGAGGAAGTGAAACTGCAACGCGCCCCCTGGAGCCGGACGATCACAAGCGTGGAAAGCAGCGAGGCCAGCCGCGTGCTGGGCGCCTTGCTGGGCCGTGGCCTGAACCTGCCGCAGCCGAGCGATGCCGTGCATGTGGTGCAGAACGGCGTGAAGGTGCCGCTGGAGACGCTGGGCCGCGAGAAGGTGTGGCAATACGAGAAGGCCGTGGGCACCGCCTACAAGCAATGGCTGGCCGCCGAGGGCACGACGCTGCTGCAAATGCCCGTGAAGCAGGCCGCCAAGGTGATCGAGCAACGGGCGGCAAGCATCAAGCGGCAGGCATTGGCGCGGGTGGTGCGGTGAGTTGACAGACGTGTTAGGGTGGAGGCCATGAAACGCTTCACCCTCTCTATCATTGTGCTTGCATCGCTGGCGCTGCATGCCAACACGCCCCCGAGTACCGACGCGGCGCAGGTGATGCGTTACCAGTGCGTGGCCGGCACCGTTCACGGCCTGACGAAAGCCGAGGACCGGCCCGCCACCTTCCGCATCGACACAGCGACCTGGATCGAGGTGCATGAGGTCAATGGCGAGCTTTACCGGGCGGCGATGCAGAGCATGAACAAGTAGTCCTGCTAAACTGTGGCAAAACGTGTGACATGGCGTGTTTTCAGGTGACGCAATGCGTTTATCTTCAAAGTATTGCATCAAATGGCACATCGGTCTTAAAATCCGCTGCCGTGAAAACGGCTTGAGGGTTCGAGTCCCTTCATCGGCATCGTGATTTGAGGCGCTGCGTAGGGGGAATGGGGTAGGGTGCGGGGTGTGGAGGGTAGTTAAGAGGCTGGCGTGATGTGGTATATTGCGGCATATGTTGCTTGCGTGGTGTGACATGGAGTGTTACAAAGTGTGACATGAAGCTGAAACCTTTTTGGACTTTGGAGATGCAAGCGAGGCTGGATGGCCTGCGGGCATGGAATCTATGGGCGGCGCAAGGCGGGCTGCGGGGCAAGCCGTCGCGGCTGGCTTTGCGGGCCAGGGAGATCGCGGAGGCGCGGAGGGCGCTGGCGGAGGTGTATGCGGCGCTGGACCGGGTGTTTCCGCTGGGTTTGACTTGGGTGAAGGAGGGTGCAGTATGAGTGCGCTGAAGCGCAAGATCGCGGGGGTGAAGGTGCGGTTTTACAAGCGCACGGCGGGATCAAATCTGAGCATGGATTTTGAGATCGACGGGGAGCGGTTTCAGGAATCGACGGGCTGGCCGCACATCGCGGACGCGGAGCGGGTGGCGTTGGATCGCATCAACAAGATCAACGAGGCTCGGCGTGCGTTTGGAGCGGGGGCACTGGTGCGTGGATCTATGGCGACGGTGGGCGAGGTGTGCGAGGCGCTGCGTGTAGGCGACAAGGTGATGGATGAGAAGACGCTGACGCGATACATGGCGGCGCTGGTGTGTCTGGCGCGGGTGGTGGATGAGGCGCGGCCTCTCGATGTGACGCTGGACAAGGTGATTGATCGCGTGACGCTGGAGCGGTATGTGAGTCTGGCGCAGGGCAATCAGGGGCGCGGCGTGAACTGGCACGATCAACTGCCGATGAACGGCGCGATCAATTCGACGCTGCGGAATGCGGCGAGTTTGTTCCAAGAGAGGCTGGTGGGAAGGCACTTGAGCGCGCTGCGGCTGCCGCCGCTGGAGCCGCTGCGGAAGTTCACGGCGCTGCCGACTCTGCCGACTCATTTTATCCCGTGGCCGACTGAGAATGTGACGGCGATGGACGCGGCAGCGCGGGCGCTGAAGACGGAGCAGCCGGAGCTGTGGCTGTGCCATGTGATGCTGCGCAGGCTGGGGCTGCGTGATGCGGAGCTGCTGGGCGCGCGGGCGGCCTGGGTGCAGTGGGGGCAGGATGGCAAGGCGTGGTTGGATCTGCGCACACGCACGGCGGAGGGTGGCGAGCCTGCTTTCCGACTGCTGAAGGGTGGCAAGCCGCGCCGTCTGGCGCTGGATGCGGAGATTCAAGAGGCTTTGCGGGGGCGCCCGGGCTGGCTGATCGGTGACGGCTGGGGCGAGTCAAAACGCTACGATTTTGTGTATCGTGAGCATTGCGACTGGTTGCGGCCGTTTGTGCCGGAGGGGCGCATGAAGGTGAATCACGAGCTGCGGAAGCTGGCGGCGAGCCGGGTTTACACGCAGCACGGGATCGCCGCGGCGGCGTATTTCCTGGGCGACTCGGTGACGACGACGGAGCGCTATTATGCGGCTTGGACGGCGGAGGCTCCGGTGGTGGCGTGGGAGGTGTGACCGGGAAACCGTTCTTTGTTCGTGGTGCTTAGTTCTTGGTCGCACTAGCAAGGCCGGGCACGAGTTCGGCCTCGATGACGGTGGCGCTTTGCTGTTCCAAGGCGGCGCGGCGTTCGGCGGCGGCTTTGCGGGCGGCTTCGAGTCGGTCTTGAGCGGAGACGGTGACGACGGCTTTAATTTCCGTGGGCATGCCGTGCAGGCTGCGCTCGATGTCGTGGGCCATTTTGGTGCTCATGGACACGGCCATGAGGTCGGACTTTTTCGCGTCGGGTATCAACTCGACCATCTTTTCCGTGCCTTGGAGGACGGCGAGCTGCGCATTTTTGGCGGCGAGTTCGGCGAGTTGTTCAACGGTGAACTCGGTTCGCATGAGGGCGGCGATGGTTTGCCGGGACTTTCCCACGCCTAGCTTGCCGAGTTCGCGTTCGAGTGCGGAGATGTTGGTGATGCCGTGCTCGCGGATCATCTCGACGCAAATGGCGTAGCTTTCGGGATCGCTGCTTTTCCAATTCTTCGCCGTGTGCTCGCGCCACAAGTCGATGGGATGCGGAGGCAGATCGGCGAGGGGAAGCGGCGGGGTGGTCATAGGTTTTAGAATGTTTCCGGTTTTGCGGGTGCTACCCAGAAATATTGTCTGGATAGTTCTTGTTAGCTGACTTCCAAAGGCGCGCCCACATCGACGGGCGGCGGAGTTTCTGGTTCTCAAATTCTAGTCGGTCGGCGCGGGCTTTTTCAGCGCGATACCATACACACAGCCATGTGCGCCAACGGTTAATTGTGTATTGACTGCTCTGCCATTTATTAATCCGCCGTTCAAGCTTCTGACAGCGACGATTCAGGCGTCGGTTCGTCTCGCGGGCGATAGCCAAGTCAGCTAACAAGGCGCTGGACTCCGACAGAATGGGCTTCTGTGTCGTATCGATGGGGTGATTCTGTTCCATATTCTATTGTTCCATGGCAGGTTTCCGCCGCCCATTCTGCGGGTCAGCTTGATCGTTCGTCCCCTGAGTGCGTCGCTTGGCCTTCGCGAGCCTCGCAAGCGCCCCTTCCTGCGTTAGGACGTGCGGAAGCGTGCCTTTCTCCCACTGCCACACGGCACGCGGGGAAACGTCCAGGAATGCGGCAAGCTCGGCCTGTGTCAGGCCGAGCCGCTCGCGTTGGTCTTTGAGTTGTTCAGGGAAGCTCACAGGATTTTGCATCCGATTTCGTTTCCGGTGACGAAGCTTGAGACGTATTCCACGTCTCCGTCTTCCGTCGTGACCTCATAGGAGGTTCCTACTTTGTCGCTGATTTGGCCGAGGACCGAGCGGCCCATTCCAAAGTTGATCTTGACTGCGGTGCCGTTTTTGATGTCGAGTGTTTTCATGGTGTGTTCGGTTTGGTTACGTTTCTAGTTTCGCACATTATGCGAACAGAACAAGTAATATTTTCGCATATTGTGCGATTTATTTCTCAGAGCACTCTGAGCATAGAGGAGCATTCCCGAACGCCCCGCCTCGGCTGTCCATGCCGTCGCGGCGCATCCAGTTTGATGCTGGTAGGAACTTCCCGCAGCCGATACCAGAGCCAACCATGCCCGTCGTGCTCATACCGCACTGCGTAAGCCATTCGTGACGGGGACGAACCATGCGCTGCTGACCAACTGGCGGGGCGGATGAGTCTTTCATGGTGGCGATGCTGGTAGCGCCCCGCCAGTGGCAGAGCTTGAAGCGTTCTCCCCCTTGCGGGAGCGCTTCGGACTGCGGAGTGCAAGAAGCTCTAGCGCCATCGCTGCCTCTTGCGTGATAGTGCCGCCTTGCTCGCGCTGGTTGATTGCTTTGCGGCTTACTCCCAGCGCAACGGCCAGAGCGGCCTGGGTCATCCCCAGCCGCTCCCGTGTGGCTTTGTATTCGTCGGAGGTCATGCTACTGCTTTTTCCCATCCGCGAAAGTTGCCGGACTCAAACTCATTGATCATGTAAAGCTTCGTTCCGTTGCCGCGAGTCGCTACGATTTCGCGCTTGATCTTGTTTTCCTTCATCACCCGAGCGGTGTTTTCACGACCGCGAGCGGCGACTTGCTCTGGAGTGAAGGATTGCAGGACATTGAATGTGAGACCGTTGATTTCGATCTTTTCGATTGCGATGTGAGGGGCGATTGATGTTGTGTTCATGGTGAGAGATAGTAACCCAAGGTTACAGCCAGTCAAACGCTAAATGTAACTTTTCGTAACTTTATTCAACGTCTGGCAGAACGGGGGAGAACAAGCCCACTGGAGCTAACCTGATGGGCGAGGTTGCACCATCGGCTAGCCACGCTTTGCCCGCCCATCAGGTAGCTCACTGGAGATGTTCTCATTCCTTCGGACGCGCCTTGGCCTTCGTGAGTCGAGCCAATGCACCTTCCTGCGTGATCTTGATGGGCGTGCGAATCTCTCGTTCCGCTTTGTCCACCCATGAGGCAGATACCTCCA
>Ga0181363_1000040_pt1 | contig 37669 bp, 17 predicted proteins | sample Fa13NDMLBSN_FD_130109 | JGI IMG/M metagenome (GOLD analysis project Ga0181363, IMG submission 130109) | Freshwater viral communities from Lake Michigan, USA - Fa13.ND.MLB.S.N | ecosystem: Environmental > Aquatic > Freshwater > Lake | place: USA: Michigan | collected 2013-09-23
CATCCTATTTGTTTATTTGGAATGCCCATTGTTAATAAGTTTTATTCAATATGAAAATGTCACTATAAATATTATTTCCTGTACTAGCAGATCCCCATTGAACTGTTACATCTAAGGTATTAGAAATTGTTGTATTGAATGTTGTGTTGTTCACTACGTTAAATCCAAATCCTTGAACAGAAGCATTGTTAGTTTTTGTGTAATGGAAACTACCTAATGATACAATCGATGCTACACCAGCAGTTCCAATTTGTCTAATTGTAAAATCAACATTTAGAGACCACACATCATCTACAACACTACTACCAGTATTTTGTAAACCGCTATCTAGAAGAATAACAGATCCTGATTTTAATTTAATTCTAATAGTTTCATTATTTCCAGCGTTCATAACACCACCAAAAACTGCTCTAAAACTATCTCCAACACTGAAACCATTAGCAGGTACACTTAATGTACCAACTCCTGTACCAATTAAGGTTGATTCAGTTGTTGTATTAGTGACAATGGTACTATTAGCTGTTTGTGCAAACAGTCCATACACCACTGGTAATGGAAGTACAGGAGATGTTCCAGAAGATCCACTAGTTCCAGCTGAACCAGATGTACCACTACTTCCATTTAAACCTGATGTACCACTTGTCCCAGTGGTTCCTGAAGTTCCACTAGTACCAGAACTTCCATTGCTTCCATTTGTGCCACTAGAACCAGATGTACCTGAAGTACCACGTGTCCCAGAAGTACCAGAGGTACCACTAGATCCATCTCCACCAGCTGCTCCATCTAAGTTAACAGTCCATAGAGAATATGTTCCACTTCCTGTAACAGTAACAGGAGCACCTATGACCATTACACCAGTGTTGATGTCATAGCTTACAACAGTACAAGTTTGGTGGTTACCAACATTGTATGTTATGATAATATCTTGAGCAGGCGTATAAGCTAGTCCAGGTTCAACAACAATTGTTGTAGTTACACCTAACGTAAAAGTTGTAGTGGAGGTAGTTCTAAATCTATCACCATCATATCCAGAAGTACCAGATGTTCCACTAGTGCCAGAGATGGTACATAGCTGACAAGAAGCATAATCTAACTGCTTGGATATTTGCCAAAGCAGGTTAGATTCTTGACTCCAACCAATTTGTCTGTTAGGTATGCCCATGATTATTTTCCTTGTCCTCTATATTTACTAACCTTCTTACCCTTTGGTGTATTCATGTTTCTAGCCTTTCCCACTCTCTTTTTTCCAAAAGAGATCTTTCTTGATTCAGCTGCAACTTTTGCTTTAGCCATAACTCATTCATTTTCAATAGTGTGAATTTATAAATAATTATTTATTATTCATCAACACTATTATTTTTTGTTTTATTAATCCATTTATCTACAGAAGCTATGCCAAATGATCCTAGCACAATCACCATAAATCCATCAAATATGAATTCATGTATAGGCATTTCTTTTCCTAATACACCTGTTACAACATCTGTAATTAGTGTAGCGATCATCATTACAAAAGCAATGAAGCCCACTAGGGACTTTTCATTGATGCTGTTTTGATCGTTGAATAAATCTTTGATGAACTGTTTCATTTCTTAATTATTTATATGGTAGGTAAGATGTCTTACCATTAGTTCTTACAGCTTTTAGAATCTGCTTACGTTGTTTGCCTGTAGATTCGTAAGACACATGCACCCAATCAGGATTCTTGTCTGTACCAAATTCCCAAATCAACTGATCAAACTCTAGTTTGTCTTTGATGAAATTGAACACTTGAGCGTTGGTAACACCACTAGCACTACCATCCATGTCAATATCAATCGCTTCACCAGAACAATGCTGCGAGGTTGCACTTCCCTTAATGAACTGGTTGAGAGCCTTACTTCTGTACCCAGAGCTGATGTGAATAGGAACTCCAAAGTGTAAGCGAATGGGTTCAAACACCTTTTCAGCTAGCAATTTAAAGTTTTCCAAATGCTCAGGAGTTGGTGTGTTATCAATGCCATTGCGTTTTGCAGAATCACTTCTAGTAAGCTCTGCTAGATTTAGGTGAGGGCTAATTTTCATTCCTTTGATTTTTTATCTTCTGATGTTGCATACTTAATACCCATAATGGTACCCACTATAGAAAAGGCATTGGTCAACAACACTGAGAACATGTTGCTCCATGTTGAGCCAATAATCTGTGTGTCTTTATTTGATAGAATAGCAAAGGAGTACATTATGGTTGTAATAAAGCCTACACTCATAATTACAAATAAAGCAGACTTTACAATTACTTTGATTAACTCGTTTTGGCTTTTCTTAATTGTAGCATCTAAGTCATTAACGGCTGCGTCCTTTTCAATTTCAATAGCTAGTTTCAACTTGTTAGTGTTATCTAACTCAACCTGCAACGTCTTTGATAACTCATTAATTTTATTCTTGCTGACAACGGTTTCAGTAATGTCCGTTGCTATCTTCATTACTTTTGTAATTATACCGCTATCGTCAAAGATTGGATTATAGGTTGCTTGCAAATAAATTGGGCTACCATCTACTTTTTTCCTTTCAAATTCACCCTCATAAAATTGACCACTTGCTAAGGTCTCCCAAAACTTTTTGTAGTCATCAGACTTTGAGTACTCGTAGGACACAAAAATGCTGTGATGCTTGCCTATTAACTTATCATGTTCCTTTTCTTGAAACCCCATGGCCTTCAAGAATATCGAATTCATTCCAAGAATAAAGCCATTTAGGTCAAAGTAAATAATCGCATTGCTACGATTGATTGCCTCTAGCCTACTTAGCAGTTCTTCTTTTGATAAGTTTTTCATTTTATTGATTGATGTTGGACAATAAGCCAGATAGATATTGTAGTAATGCTGCTATAGCTACCACTATTCCAATTGTCCATGTAATTCTTCTTCTAAATTCTTCTTGCTTTTCTATTTTTTTCTCCATTAGAGCAATCTTCTCTTCTAGTATTTCTATTTTATCCACAAATCCACCAGACTTTGTTAGGGGATTGCCTAAGATTGCATCCACCACTTGTGTAAGTTTCCCATCAATAGAAGACATCTTCTCCTCTAGGTCATAGAGACGCTGATCCATACTCTTTAATTCGTTGTTAATTTGTTGCTGATACAAGTCAGTTGACATACTAGATTCATTTACAATTGATTGAAACAACAAAGCACACCCCTTTTGAGGTGTGCTATGGAGTTTTTTTGGACAGTTTTATTCAATTCTGGCGAATAGTAGTAAATTTAGGACATGTATCGATAACTACCAAAATTTTGTATCTTTAATTCATGAAGAAGGCAATTATCATAGGGACATTTCCCACTGATAAAACTACAGAAGAAATGCTCGTCTCTTGCATAAAAAGTGTCAAGAGATTTGGTTGGGATATTTTTTTAACATCTCACAAAGCACTCCCTCAACACATCGTTGAGCTCGTAGACTATTATATCTACGATGGAGAAAATGTCCTAGACCCTATTGACCTCACCCCCGTTTACTGGTATCATTCTGATGTGTTCTCTGTTCAAATCAATGGACGAGGGCACATTGTTCCAATTACTAGAAATATGAAAAATTCAATAGGACTTTTAGATGTTCTAGGTTATGGATTTTTTTATTACATGGAGAGCGACAACATTATTTCTTTGGAAGATGTTAATAAACTAACTTCTCTTGCCTCACAGATGTCTTGTGAAGAAAAGGAAATAATTCTTTTTAAAATTAATGAAGAGACTAATGCAAGGTATGAGTCCTTGATGTTTGGAGGGAATCCGCATTTCTTTTTAAACAATGCACAACTGCCATCTAAAGCTGATGATATTCGAAAATACAATGTTCATCCAACACTTGAAGATATTTTTTACACAAGCTTCAGATACAAAGAAGATCAGTGCTTAATCATTAACCAGTCAAGTGAAGAATTTTTACAGACTAGTGAAATCAACATCATAGCGAACCATCGTAAGGCTGAAGTCATCAAAGATATTGATGAGGATAGATATTTCTTGTGGATTTCAAACTCTCCAGATAATCCAATGGATATTAGTTTTAAAATAAATGGGAACGATGGAGGAAACATTCCACCTAATGGATACTATTACCAACAAGTGAATGTAGGCGATTCATTTCACGTTGAGATTGTTGAAGGTGTCCAAACAATATTCAAATTATTTTCAATTAATGAATTAAATTTTCCAAAATTTGCAGAAATAGGTTATATAAATTTTAAAAAATGATACAAGTTGAAAAAAACAGACTAGAGTTTCTTAGAGAAATGTTGAGTCAAATACCTAATGGTAAAGGGATTGAGGTTGGAACCTTCAAAGGTGAACTGTCTAGAGAAGTCCTAACGATGTGGAATGGTACTTTATACATGCTTGATGTGTGGCGACCACTGGGAGATGAATATGTTGATTCCAGTAACCATGCAAACTTTGAGCAGGGTGTCTTCAGAGATGCAATGAACAACATTCAAGGTCTTGAGGATAGAGGTGTCATGATCAGAGCTACCTCTGAGGTGGGTTCAGACATCTTTGCTGACGAGAGTTTAGACTTTGCATACATCGATGCTAATCACGCATACGCATTTGTCAAGCAGGACATTGCTTTATGGTGGCCCAAGGTGAAGAAAGGCGGATGGTTGTGTGGACACGACTATATAAAGATGGACTGGTGGAATGATCCTAAGTTTGACAAGAATGGTATCGACAAGCACATCTGGAATGAGAATGGATACTTTGGAATGTTTGGAGTTAATCCAGCTGTAGAAGAGTTTTGTAAATCTAATGGTCTAAATCCATACATCACTGATGAGTTCTTTGGAAGCTGGTTTGTTAAAAAAGTATAATATTGGTGTTGTAGTGTCATTCAATGACGCTTACTCAGACATGGCGAGAGTTAGTGTTTTTGAAAATATTGAGCACTATTGCAAGCTACATGGATACACGCTGCACATTGATAAGCAGGAGTCTGAAAGAATGGATAGATATGCAGCCTGGAATAAAATAATTGCTTGCATTGATGCACTTCCTTTGTATGATTGGATTTTTTACATAGATGTAGATTGCATCATCATGGATCATTCCAAAATATTAGAAACTTTTATTAGTGATGACTACTCATTCATTATTCCAGCTCACAACATAAAAGCAATTGACACACCTGTATTAAATGAAGTGGGTACAGATTGCGTAATAACCAGTCAATTTTTTGTAAAGAACGATGAGATGGGAATGGCTATCCTAGAAGACATCTGGGAAGCAAGTGATTGGCCAGCTGACATGGACATTAACAAATTTGACCATGAGGGTAGGCAAACAAGAGTTACCATCAACAAGCCACAATTTTCAAAACGTGTGAAAGTAGTTGAGGAGCATCTTCTTAATAGATTTTGGTATGTCAATAATCCATTTATAAACTTTCACAACAAAGGCGTAAATGACAACATCTGGCAACCAGGTGATTTCATTGTACACGTGAGCAATTATTCTGCAAAAGAGCGTACTGACCTACTTGATATGCTCAATCATTTTTCTGGAGGAGAAGTGATGGGATATGTTCGTGAACCTTCAATAATTAAGTTTACATGTTTTAATGACCTAAAAGATGTATTGATTGACTTGTGTAATGAAAATCATGAAGTGATGATTAAATATTATTTCGAAGATCTATCTTGTGAAATCACCTACATTCTGTACACTAATGATCAAATTGATCAACAAAATTTAATTGTCAAGGCATACAGAAAAGAAGAATTAATTTCAGCAAGATATCTACCATGCAAAAGATAAAAAGAGCATACGTTGTATATGGAACAGAAGCATACCTACCAATAATGGAGCAGTGTGCACTATCAATTACGCAAGTGAGTGATGTGCCAGTGCTAGTGTATGTGCTGGGTGATAATTTCAATAGTGACTATTACATAGATAAAAATGTCACAATCATTCCTTGGCAAATAAACCTTTCTGAAAAAGATTTATACACTACATCTAGTGACGGAAACTTCTACATCAAACGTGGGAAGGAAGATATTTACAACATCCTTGTAGAACGTATAGCAATAATTGAAGATGCTTTATTAAATCATGCAGAAACTGTTGTCTATGTAGATAGTGACTCTGTTGCTACAGAAAATCTAGACAGAATATTCCACATGTATAATGGTGAGCCATACGTGCTTGCCACAGAGGGGATATATGAATGGATGCTTTATGATGGTCGTGGTGGTTGTGAGACAAGAGAAGACATGACAGGAACACTAGAGTATAATGTTTGTCAACTTTTAAGGATAGATCAATCTGTAAGAAAACTTTATAGAACAACAAATCTTTTCATAGCTGGTCAACCATCTCTACCATTTGTTAAAGAATGGAAAGCAATAAGCAAGCACTCTGAAATAATTAAAAATAGAGAGTTTTATACACCATTCCATGAGGAGACTTTGCTGAATGTTTTATTGTGGAAGTATAATTACATCAATGGTTTACCATGTCTTTACACTAATGGATCTGTAGAAGAGACAAAGAAAGTGTATGATGAATACAAATACATTGGAGAAACTTATCTCGTGGAGGATTGGAAAAAAATTCCTGAAAACAAGGAAGATGTTCTTGTCATACATGGAGAAAAAAGAGTTGACAAAATGAAAGAGATGCGTGAGATTGTCAATCAACATAACAAGTTTAGAATTTTATATCTAGCTCCACACTTGTCAACAGGTGGGATGCCATCAGTGCTTCTAAAGAGGATACAGGCTTTAGAGGGATTTGATGTAGAGATTATTGTTGTTGAATATTCTAATCACAGCGATGAATACGTTGTGCAGAAGAATGAAATCAAAAAACTTGTCCACAAGATGTACACACTTGTGGATAACAAGATGGAATTGATAGACATCATCAAGAGACACAATGTACACCTTGTGCACATAGAAGAGATGGTGGAGGATAGTGTCAACAACTTTCCTGTTGATCTATTGAACAATCTGTACGACAATAATAGAACTTGGAAGATTGTAGAGACTTGTCACAATGTATATTTCAAACCTGACATAGAGAAGAAGTATCATCCTGATGCATACATCTTCTGTACACCATATCATCTAGAGACATTCAAGAACATGCCCTCTAGTAAATTTGTTCTAGAGTATCCAATAGAGAATAAAGTTCCTTCAAAAGCAGAAAAGCTTTATGAAAAAGTTGCTCTTGGTCTATATGCACACAAGAAACATGTTCTCAATGTAGGGCTGTGGACACCAGGAAAGAATCAGGGAGAAGGAATAGAAATAGCTAGACAACTTCCTGAGATGGAGTTTCACTTTGTAGGAAACCAAGCTGTCAACTTCAAGCACTATTGGGAACCATTAATGCAAAATCTTCCAGACAATGTTCATGTGTGGGGAGAGCGTAGTGATGTAGACAAGTTTATGATAGCCTGTGATGTGTTCATGTTTAATTCTACATGGGAGTGCAATCCATTAGTTGTTCGTCAAGCAGCTAGTCATGGTTTACCTATTCTTGCAAGAAATCTTCCACAGTATGTAGGAATGTTTGATGGTTGGATTACGCCTCTGAAAGAAGATGGTGATGTATTGAATCAGCTTCTATCAATCAGTGAGCCAGACAACAAGCCACTTAGTGAAGCATTTTTTAATTTCAAGGTGAGTCAGATGTACATCTACAGCACTATACTCACTAATGAGATGATACTTCAGAAGATTAATATTGATGTCAACTTTGTAGGTGAGCCATTTCTTGAGATCACTGGTAGATCAAACAAAGATTATTTAGTAAGATTCTATGATGAGAATGATATATTCATTTATCAGAACATCATCAGGTCAAATAATTGGATAAGACTTAGTAGAAGATGGTTCACCAATTGGACAATAAAGGTGTGGGAAAATAACTATCCCATCTACCACTTTGAACTTAACTACACAGATCAACGTGTCTACATATCATTAGAGAGCTCTTCATTAGGAGATACAATAGCTTGGATGCCATACGCACTTGAGTTCAAGAAGAAACACAACTGCCATGTTATTGTCAGTACATTCAAGAACTTTCTTTTCCAGGATGTCTATCCAGAGCTTGAGTTTGTTGAACCAGGAACAGTGGTTAATAATATCAAAGGTATGTATTCTGTTGGATGGTTCTACGACAGCACTAAAGAACCTGTCCTTCCTAACACCATTCCTCTACAGAAAGCTGCTACAAACATCCTAGGACTAGACTATGTAGAGATTAGACCACGAATAGCATACATACCTCGTGATGTATTTGATGGTAAGATTGTTACAATAGCAACCAACTCTACAGCTGGTTGCAAGTTCTGGACACGAGAAGCTTGGCAGGAGGTAATACATCATCTACACTCAGAAGGATATAGAGTGATTAATGTTTCACTAGAGGACAACCCATTTGAGAATTGTGAACCACTAGAAGATAAGTCATTGCAGAGCGCAATGGATGCTATAAGCTATAGCGAGTTCTTTATAGGACTATCTAGTGGATTAAGCTGGTTAGCTTGGGCTATGAACAAGCCTGTTGTGATGATTGCAAACTTCACAGAGGAAGGACATGAGTTTTCCTGCATACGTCCTGTGAAGAAGAGTGTATGTAGTGGTTGTTGGAATAGTCCCAAGTATAAGTTTGATAAGAGCTGGGACTGGTGTCCTGTTCATGCTGGAACTGACAGACAATATGAATGCCAGTCCAGCATAACAAGTGGAGATGTTATTGAGCTAATTACTCAAAAGCTAACATCATGAACACAGGATAGGTGGATTCTGATTTAAAATCAAAGTCTTCGATTTTAAAATCTAGTTCACCAGCATCCACTTCTAAGTTCATGAGCTGTGTTCTTTCTTCAATAAGCTTTTGAATAGCTGGGTTGGGAGAACCATCCTCAAGAGTGTTTTCAATAACAAGGTTGCCATCTTTTTCAACAGCACCAAGACTAGTAAATAACTCTTTCTCAGATTTCATGTATTGCTCTTTCTCTTCACCAATCTTCTTCAGCACTTTCTGTAGAAGATATTTGGTTTTGAAGCTGATACTCTCATTCATCAATCCTACAATTGATGATTCTTCTCTCTTGCCTCCAGCTAGTTCTAGCTCAAGCTCAAACATTTGAAATAGTTTAAATTTCATACTTATTGGTTTTTATTTGTTTAATTATTCTACAATATCCGTAGTAGTAGTGGTTGTAGTTTCTGGAACAGCTGTAGTTGTACTAGTAGTGGTTGGTACTGGCGGTACATAGTCACCTGTGATAGTTAGGTTCAGCTGTGCTGCAACCCAGTCCCATGCGTAGGAGTCAATCTCCCACTGAGCGTATGCTTCACCTGACATATTCAAGTTTCCTTGAGCTACTTGTTGACCTACATTACCCTCTGTTATTTGAGATAGTAGTTGATAATAGAATGTTGCACTTGTTCCTAGTGTAACATTTACAGCGTAAGCGTTTAAGATAGTTGCCTCTACTGTTTGTCCATTGTCCCAAATGGATACGGGTTCGATTGTTTTCATTTTTATTATTGTTTAAGGTTTATACTTCTACTGCTGCTATGTAATATTCCATTCCTCCAACGCTTACTCTTAATCTACGATTTGGAGTAATTGATGCAATGCTTGCTGCACCAAATCTCCACTCAATACCTGACCTGTTGTCGTTCTCAGGATTCCAAGTCATAATCGTATTGGTAAAGGTATTACCATCAACTCTAAGTTTATCACTTGTGTCTGTCGTTGTTCCAATTAGTACATTTGAGTTGTTTCCTTTTACTGTAAGAGAAGGTGCCAATAATGCGTCATTGTAAATAGTAAAGTCGTATGATGTACCATACATTGCAAACGAGAATTTCTGAACTCCACTTGCATATAGACCTACACCTGAGTTTGGACTTGCATTAGTAGAATCTATTTGAATTCTAGTTGCTGCACTAGAAGAAACTGTTAATGGGAATGCTACACCACTTACAGGCGTAGGAGTAGTTGTCGTTCCAATCAGCACGTTGCCATAAAATACAGAACTTTGGTCACCTCTAAAATCAGCAACGTTAACAGGGGCAGCATTTCCTGTAGTGCCTGGATATGCTCTAATTCTTAATGTATTAACTACAGCAGCTCCCGCTGTTACAGTTGCATCTATACCAATCCATCTATTTGCAGGCCCTGCCCCACTTTGTAAATCTGCTGCAAATCCGTATTTAATTAAATTTTCAAAATTTCCATCAACACCACCAACACCGCAATATTTTGCTATTTCACCCTCAACAGAAAGTCTTTGAATAGGATTATTCGTGCCAATCCCAACATTGCCGCCTGACGTGATGCGCATTCGTTCGGTATTATTTGTGCCAAAAGTTAAAGCCCTAGCGCCTCGCCCATTTATTCCAAATGTATCATTTCCTCCCGACCCAAATATTTGTTGCGCCGTTCCAATATCTGCAATAGTCGTTCCACTTGTCTGCCAAACAATGTATCCACCATTTGCGTTGCTAGAATTAATCTCACCAATTTGGCCTGCCGAATCTGATACTCTTAGAAAAGTTGTAGTCACGCTGCTTGAAAAGGTAGCTGCGCCTGTGGAGGCTATTGATAAAGGAGTTGTCCAAGTTATTGCATTCCCTGCTGTTCCTGATACAGCAGTTTTGAAACTATGAACTCCGTTTTCCTGAAAATAACCTGTTGCAAAATCTGATGTTATATATTTAAATCCAACAGAATCAATGAATGCATTAGTAGTGAAATAGTTTGCAGCATCACCGCTCTCTCCAAACAATGCTCCTGTTGTTCCAAATTGAAATGCCTTATAAGCACTATTCCACGCACTCGGTGTAACTCCTAAGCCAAGGTTGCCTGAGGCATCAAGGCGCATTCGCTCGGTATCATTTGTAAGAAATTGTAAAGAAGCATTTTCCTTTTGTAATATAAAGGCATTCAATGTTGAGTTATTAACACCAATATGAAAACCATCAGATGTAGTGCTACCTGTTCCAGTTGAGGTAAATTGTAACTGTGGGTTTGCCGCTCCTGCTGCTATATGCAATAAATAATTAGGAATATTCGTCCCAATCCCAAGTCTATCATTTGTCGCATCCCAAAATAAATTGTTTTCTCCTGTTATTACAGAAGTTGATGACCAATAAGCCACTTGACCAGCTGCTCCTGTTCCTGTCACTTGATTAACAGGTGTGCTACCTGATGTTCCACTAGTACCTGAAGTACCCCTAGTCCCACTAGTGCCACTAGTTCCTCTAGTACCACTTGTTCCACTTGTACCTGTATTCCCTGATGTTCCACTTGTACCATTCACACCACTTGTACCAGAAGTACCATTGATACCACTAGTACCGCTAGTTCCATTTACACCAGAGGTTCCGCTAGTTCCGTTAATACCACTCGTACCTGTTGTTCCACTAGTACCAGTTGTACCACTAGTTCCACTTGTGCCATTAACACCAGAAGTACCGCTCGTACCATTTATACCAGAGGTTCCAGAAGTTCCATTAATACCTGACGTACCACTTGTTCCTCTAGTACCACTTGTACCCGATGTTCCATTCACCCCAGAGGTACCAGAAGTTCCTCTTGTTCCGCTTGTACCACTTGTACCGTTTACTCCTGAAGTTCCAGAGGTACCGTTTACACCACTGGTACCACTAGTACCATTGATACCGCTAGTTCCTGATGTACCGTCAACTCCACTTGTACCAGAAGTTCCAGAACTACCACTAGTGCCACTAGTACCGTTTATACCACTAGTACCTGAAGTGCCATTGATTCCGCTCGTCCCACTAGTACCTGATGTACCATTAACTCCTGAGGTACCACTAGTACCAGTTGTACCACTGGTCCCTGTTGTACCTGATGTACCACTTGTTCCTCTAGTACCAGAAGTGCCAGAACTACCGCTTGTTCCAGAAGTTCCTCTTGTACCAGAAGTACCACTGCTTCCGCTAGTGCCTGTTGTTCCACTAGTTCCTGAAGTAGCAGAGGTTCCACTAGTTCCGCTAGATCCACTTGAACCATCGCCTCCACTAGCACCATCTAAATTGACAACCCAAGAAGTGTATGTGCCACCACCCACTGTTCGTGTAGGTGCACCAAATGTAAGAGAGCCTGTATTAGAATCGTAAGATATTATTTCACACTCTTGGAAATTAGAAGTGTCATAAACAATAATGATTGATTGTGCAGCAGTATAAGCTAAACCTGTACCTACAGTTATTGTACCGCTGTTTCCTAAAGTAAAAGAAGATGTAGAAGTTGTTCTATATCTATCTCCAGAGATACCACTAGTTCCAGAGGTTCCTGTAGTTCCAGCTGTACCAGATGTTCCACTAGTAGCGGATGTACCACTTGTTCCAGAGCTACCACTAGTACCTGTTGTACCGCTAGTGCCAGAGGTAGCAGATGTACCACTAGTACCAGAAGTTCCTCGTGTACCACTTGTACCGCTAGTACCAGTAGTACCAGAAGTACCAGTGGTACCGCTAGTCCCTGTTGTACCAGAGGTGCCCGTTGTACCACTAGTTCCTGATGTTCCATTTATGCCAGAAGTACCGCTCGTTCCAGAAGTAGCTGATGTCCCTGATGTCCCAGAACTACCACTAGTTCCAGATGTGGCAGATGTTCCACTGGTACCCGATGTACCTGTGGTACCAGAAGTACCAGTGGTTCCACTTGTACCAGTAGTACCAGATGTACCAGTAGTACCAGAGGTTCCAGACGTTCCTCTGGTTCCAGATGTACCAGAGGTTCCTGTAGTACCTGACGTGCCTGTGGTACCACTAGTTCCAGTGGTTCCGCTGGTGCCAGTGGTTCCAGAAGTACCTGAGCTACCACTCGTACCTGACGTTGCACTTGTACCACTCGTACCAGAAGTACCTGTTGTACCAGAACTTCCTGTAGTTCCGCTAGTTCCAGAAGAACCACTTGTACCAGTAGTACCAGAAGTACCTGTCGTACCGCTCGTCCCTGTTGTGCCAGACGTACCTGTTGTACCTGATGTTCCTGAGGTGCCACTCGTACCAGTGGTTCCACTTGTACCAGTAGTACCTGATGTAGCACTTGTGCCACTTGTACCACTAGTTCCTGAAGTTCCACTACTACCTGTAGTCCCGCTAGTTCCTGTTGTACCACTTGTTCCTGTAGTTCCACTGCTTCCAGAAGTACCAGTGGTTCCACTTGTACCGCTTGTAGCAGAAGTTCCACTAGTACCGCTTGTACCAGAAGAACCGTCCCCACCGCTAGCACCATCAAGATTGACAGTCCATGCAGAATAAGTTCCAGAACCAACTGTTCTGTTAGGTGCTCCAAATACAAGTTGGCCTGTAATAGAGTTATATGATATTATTTCGCATTCTTGGAAGTTGCTAGTGTCGTATACAATAATAATAGATTGTGCAGGACTGTAAGCTAGTCCTGTCCCCACTGTAATAGTTCCACTATTACCAAGTGTAAATGTTGATGTTGATGTTGTTCTATATTTGTCACCACTTAAACCAGAAGTACCTGAAGTACCTGTTGTCCCTGCTGTTCCAGAAGTACCGCTAGTGCCACTAGTACCAGTCGTACCAGAGGTACCAGTTGTACCGCTAGTGCCTGTCGTACCAGATGTACCGCTAGTTGCAGAAGTTCCACTAGTGCCACTCGTGCCAGTTGTACCAGAAGTCCCAGTGGTTCCGCTTGTACCAGATGAACCACTACTACCTGCTGTACCACTAGTTCCTGGATAATAACCAAGAATGTTTATAATGTCAGAAGCTGTTATTGGGGAAGCAGACGTAACCAATCCTTTACCATTCACTGTAAACTTTAGAGGAGTGATAGTGTTGTATGGATTTGGATTAACATTCTGCAAAAGCATACTGATGTTGCTTCCTGTGAATCCTGATCCAACAACATCACCAATGAAGTTTAGTGGTAGTGGTGGTATGGTAACTGGTACAGGAGTGATGTTTGTAACTAAACCTTTTGCATTCACTGTTACAATTGGTATGGTGTTTCCATTGCCAAATGTTCCAGATGCAAAGTTTACAGTGGCTAGCGTCATAGCTGCTACACCAGGACCTGAAGCTGTTGCATCTCCAGAGAGTCCAGTCATGTAATTGCCAGCTGGTTGATAGGCTGTTGAATCTAACGTTCCATCACCTTTTACAAACTGTGAAGATGTTCCACCAGTGGTGATGTGTTTAGCAGCTTGGACATTGCCTGCAAAAGTTAGCGTAAAGTTTCCACCAATAGTGGTGTTCTGTATCAATGCACCACCAAGTTGTACAGGTTGAGATGGTGTAGGTTGTATCAATCCATTTGTAAATGCGTATCCAATACCAGTATTTTGGAATGCTTGGTTAATCTTTATAATGATTGCCTCAAGGGTGTCATTGTTTTGTACACCTATGTAAAGAAGACTCTCACCTGTGTAGAACACACACGTGGAGTTGAGGAATAATGGGCAAGGTTCAGATCCGCAATATACTTCTGCCATGTTTTTGTCGTCTTATGTTTTCAGAAAATACAAAACCTAGAGACTATACTGCCCCTAGGTTTAGTTTATTTTCTGTAGTTATGTAAAACTAATGATTATTGAGCTATTTCTCAATACATTATCTTATTCCGTAATTACTCTGTACTCTAATACCAAGATCTTTTGCCATGTCTGGATAGAACAATGGTAGGTAACCAACCATTTGATTTGCAAATGGGAATGTTCTTGCTAAATACTTAATCACCTTGGTGTCTTCAACAAGTTCTTCATCACCTATTCCTAGTCCATATAACTCTATGAATAAGTTTCTCATTCCTTTATACCCATTGTTCAACAATGACATTGCTGGGAATGGTCCATTTCCTACAAGATTCAGCACTGATGTTGGGTTATAGAAGTAGGAAACTTCATCATAGAGTTTATCTGCAAGTCTTCTTGCGTAGTTATATTGGTTACGAACTAAAGGATCTTCATCATCATCTGGTGCAGCAGCAGCCATTCCAAATGTAAGTGCTGTAAGAGCAGCCAAGAACATTAAGTCACGAGCAAAAGCATTTACGTTACTTTGCATCAAGTCCATGAACATTTCCTCAGTCATCTCTAGTTTTCTTCCTGTCTCACGCTCGTATTTCTCAGCTCTTTTCTCAAAACTTTTTCTCATCAACTCTGCACCATCTTCATTACCAAGAATAAGTCCTTTCAAACCATTGAAAGTTATTAACTGGCGATCAAATAGAACAGAGAACATCATTCGTGTTCTTCCCCACTCGTAAGCATCAGAAGCTGCATTGTATTTCAGTCCACCAAATCGAACATCAACAAGTCTAGGAATCCAGTTCTTGAACACCATGAATGACTTTCCAAGAATGTTCATGTTGATTAGTCTCACATCATCTTCAGAAAGGTTACCCATAGCATCCTTGCTAAGTTGCTGTACCTTTCTTCTCACATCAAGAATACTGTCTGACATTCTTTCTACACCAGGAATAACAAACTTTCCATCTTCAATTGTAGAAAGTTTCATTACACCTTTTTCTTCAACTAGCTTCTTTACAGCTTCTTCAAATCTCTCGTCAAATGCTTTTCTGTCTTGAGAGCTTCCAGACCACCTACCCTTGTATTCAGGAAGTGATCTTAGATATTCTCTAGCATTCACCACCTTACCATCAACAATAACACTATTGTTCAAGAATGCTAAGAAGTTTGCTCCTTGTACAGTTCTATCAGCACTTCGCATCATCCACATTAGAAAGTCTTGGAATCCTTCTTCTGTAACAACATTTGTTGAGAGCTTCTTTGCTAAGTCTCTAGTGTAATTATCTGTAAGTGGGAGGAAGTATTCAAATGCTTTTAGGAACTTGTTCTTGTCTTCGCCATTAAACTTATTAACAATCACTTGAGTTTCAGCAGCAATGAAATCGTTTTTTGTAAAATACTTACCAGAGTTGATTATTGATTGGAATGTACCACCAAGTCCGTTGGATATAGATGAGCCAAGGTTAAATCCTAATGTTGCAATTGAGAAAGAGTTGTTGAGATTGTCAACAATCTTATTCAATGTCACTTGTCTTTCTCCTAAGTTTTCTGGGAATACATTTATTCCAAGCTTCTTGTTGATTGTTTCTCCCCACTTACCAATATTAACTAGCGCAACATCAAAGTTTTGATTTTCAATATATCTCTGACCATAAATGATTGATTTAATCATTGAGTCCAAGAGCTCATAGTTTCCTTCTGTTCCTTCTGGATTGTAAACAATATCATCAGTGATTGGATCTCTTGTCACCTTACCAAGAGAATTAGTCATGATGGTTTTCTTATTCTTCTCCACTCTGGCAATTGCTCTAACCTGATTCTCAATCTCGCTAACATATTTATATCTCAATGCAGCTTCATTGTACATCAACATGGTTCTGAACAAGTCTTCACTCAACACTCCTTCAAATGGTGTAGTGAAGTATTTAGGAATGGTATTGATTGGTTTTCCTGTGTTTGGATCTATTTGACCATATCCAACATCACCAGCATCAATAGATATGCTTCTCCAGAATCTTTCACCAACATTAAGGCTCTCACCCTTTATTGCAGCTTCTACAAGAGAGCCTTCAACATAAGGCAAGAATATTCTTTCTTTCTGTTTTGATATATATCCTAAGTCAGCGTATTCTTTATTCTTCTCAACTATGTAATCGTAGAATGCTTTTGCTGGAGCATTCTCAGGTTTATTCAAGTTCTTCCACTCTTCAGTTTCCCATTTACTCATTGGAAACTTTTTAACAATATCATATAAGAACCATCCTTTAGATGAGTCTGTATTGATGCTGTACAAGCGTTCGACATCAGTGATTTCTCTAGTAATATCTTTTAGTATTTGTTCAGGAGTACCAGTTCTTGGTAGATTCTTAATTCTTTCAATCTCTTCGTTCTTCTTTTTCTCAAGAGCTTCACGAAGTTGTTCAACATCAACATTATCCTTCACCCACTGAACATTACCATCTCTAGCTGCTTTCTTAGCTTCAGTGTAAAATTCTTTTTTGAATTGATTGATTAGCTCATTACTATCCTTCTTCTTTATCATTGGGAAGAATTCTTTTTGAGTAATGCCTTTTGATGCTGCCCACTTCATGTAATCATCACGCAACTTCATTAGCTTAGTACTCTCTTCTTGTGTAGCCATCGCAGCCTTACTAAATGCTTTATTGGCTTTAGTAAAAAGAAGTTGAATAGTCTTCACCTGTAATGTAGCTGTAGAAGAGAACCATTTTGCAAAACCCTTTACAATCTTTTCTGGGCTCAAAACATTTTCATATCCTTCACGCTTAGCTATTACATCTCTTACAAAGTCTTCATCAATCTCTTTAAAATCAGAAATGAATTTGCTAGCATTATCAGCAACATCACGTAATTCATTTCTTACATCTTCATCAACAACATCTTTCAATAGATTGTGAATATCAACGTACGAGTTGAATGCGTTAATTAAGCTTTCGATTTCTTCAGAAAACAAGTTGATTTCTTGTTCTGAAAAAGCACTAGGATCTGCTGGATTCTTATATAACTCTTTATACTTATTAATCAAGTCTTCTGCTTTCTTTTCTAAAAGCTTAGCCTGATCAATAAGTGGTCGAACATCACGCTTAACTTGCAATCTTCTAATTGCCTTAAACAAGCTTTGCAGTTGTTCTCTCTTAGCTTCTTTCTTGTCTGGTGTAACTTTCTCTTTAGCAAATGTCTCATAGGACTTGTTAAGCTTTTTTAATAACTCATCAAGTCTTCTGTCATCTGTTAATTCATCCTTTGTAGGAACAGGAAGTAAGAAATCTTCTCTCTCATCAATGTCTTGAACATTAACATCACCAATCTTCACACCAGTGAGTCTTGGTAGTTCAATCACCTTACCCTCTTTACTCTTCTTACCTCTAGAGTATTCAGCAAGAATAGGAATCATTCTTGTTTGTTTGAAGTCTTTTGCCTGCACACCATAGTTTGCAATCAAGATCTTCTTGTATTCATCCATTTGGATGTTCCAAGATTCAATCTTATACCAAGGTACATCAGTGTATTTCTCTTGGTTAAGATTCATAAACTTCCAGTCAAGAATGTCAATCTTCCCTTCTTTGGTGATTGCCATGAAGTCAACTGTACCAGCTAGATTCTTACCATTGTATATAGCAACTTCTTTAAGGAATCTAGTTTTTTCTGGATATGATTCAAGTCTTCTCTCAAGGTTGTCTCTTAATGTTTCATAAAAACTTTGACTACCTATTTGAGAAACATAATTATCATTTTCTTTATTTTCTGCACGTGCAGCAGCATCTTTCAAGTATCCATTCTCATCTACAAATAGAGAGAATGCATATTCAAGATCAGCGTGACCTTTTGTTCCTTTTTCTTTCTTAAGTTCTTTTACAGCTGTATCGTATTCATCATCAAGAAGCTCTTGATTCTTTTGACGATTGTCGTAATATGTTTTTACAATATCAGAAACTCTTGATACTTCTTTACCATCAATTACATACTTCTCTTGTCCTTCTTTTGGTTTCTCAATTCTGTTTGATAGCTCAATAACACTATCGTATACATTGTCTTGTTTACTCTTCTGTAAGAATGTAGCATCCTGTTCTTCACCAATCTGATCAGCTGTTCCAATGTCTTTACCAGAGATGATGTCAATAGTCACTTGATCAAATCCAGACTTGATGTAAAGTAGATCTTTAATCCAATCAAGAATACTTCTCCACCATGATTGTGCAGTTGCTAGATTGCCTGGACGATCAGTGATACCTTCAGATTTATTGATGATTTTCTCAACCAGCACTTTAGCAATAGCTTCTTCCTTGAGTTTAATAACATCAGGTTTACCATCCTTCTGATAGAGAGGATCATTGCCATAAGTTCTAAACACTTGTGTAAGCATCTCATACCCATTAATCTCTTTCATAAGCTTTTGGTAAAGCTTAGGATTGGTTTGTTTGATGATAGATACAGCAAAGTGCATAGCTTCTTCTGGAAGAGCCTGTGCTTCTTTTCCTTCTACAACAGAGATGAGTTGTTGCATAACTTGTGCAACTCCATTAGCATCATACTTAACACCATTGACAACTATCTCCTTAACAACATTAACATTAACACCAACCTTCTCTAGGAAGTCTCTGATGATTTTTAATGTCTTAGGTGATGCGTTTGATGGTAGAGTTTCTTCTGGTTTTTGCAAAAGTAAATCATCACGCTCTTCTTGTTCCATAAGAGCTTCGTCACCTTTGAAGAAATTTATATCACGCTCAAATGCTTTCTCCGCAGCTTCTTGTTTTTTAAATTCCTTATCAACAGCATCATCGAGAGGATTGACAATAACTCTAAAGCCACCAAGACCAGAATACTGTTGCATTCTTGTTATGGCAGATGACCAGAGCTTATTCAGATAGTCAACAATTCCTTTAGCAGCATCTTGTGACATAACTGCCTGTGGATCAGGCAGCTTTCTATCAATGCTTCTTTGGATTGTTTCTCGAATTTGTATGGGACAAGGCATTTTTAACAGGTTTTTCTATACAATACAGCTTTATCAAGAATCTGTTCTTTTGTTTCTAGATCTGCAACTATCTCTTTTCCAAGATTTTCATTATTGCTCTCCAAGATTCTATCATCTAAAAGTACGAAATATTCGCTCTTATTGTAAGTAGAAATTCTCAAAGTACCATCTTGCAATTCTTTTTCAATATCTTCTCTATTCTTAGTTATCTCATCAATAGCTTCTACTGGTGTAGCAGTTTCTTGCTCAACTATAGAAGTGGTTGCGTTATCATCAACAAATGTTGATTCTTGTGGAGCAGCAACTTCTTGTCCAGAAAGTATTGATATAATGAAGTTGTCTGTCAACTCTTTCTCCACTTTGAAAGTGTTGTTGTCAAACACAGAAGGTGTCATTAACTTTTTATACTCAGTTACAATTCTTGAGCTTCCATACAAGTTAACCATCTTGAACACACTAAACTCGTCAAGTGACTTACCTGATTTTCTTTGGATGGTTAATGGAACACCATCTTCACTTTTCACTTTCTTATAACCAACCATTTCATTTTTGGAAAGAATTCCATCATTTGAAAGTTTGGTGAAGTCTTTGACTAACATAGTTTTCCCACTTGTGATGTCAACCACAATTGTTTTTGGTCCACTAGCAGTCATAGAACTTACGTATTGATATCTTCTCATCTTCACAAAATCTTTATTAGCTTGATTCATGAATGAGTATTTGTTATTTAGAGATATCAACTTTCCACTTCCTGGAGTTATTCCATTTGTGATGGATGAAAGGAATGTGTCTGTCTTACCGTAATCAATTTGTAATCCAAGCCCTGAATCTACAGTTCTGTATCTAGAACTAATCTCAGGGACAATGGTACTGTCAGAGAAATTGTTTCTGTAGAACAATCCTTCCTTGTTGAATGCCTCAAGTTCTGAAGATGGTTGTAAGACATTTATTACAGGAGCAATGATTGCAGCTCTGTCTTCAACAGGAACAATTGGTGCAATTGATAAATTGGTATCCATTGTTCCTTGTAGAATAGAAAGCTTCACCAAGTCATTGTAGAACTCTGGTTCTTGTTCTTTCAATTCTCTCATCATTCCTATGTGCATGTCTACATCAATAGCATCTGTAGGTTTCACCTTTAGCGAAACTGTTACAGGACCATTTTCTTGTAGAGAACTTACAGGAACTAGATTGGATAGAAGATTTGATGTAGGGTATTTCTTCTTAAGCTTAAGTAATCTAGAGGCTACACTATTTCCTCCTGTGAATAAGTTTTTGCTATCATCAGGGAATATAGATGTAGATCTTGTTTGAATTAAGAAATCTAAGAAAGAAGACTTTAGCTTCTTAGCCACATAATTGAAATCATCTGCTGACATGTATTCATTCTCATAGAATGGTTCCATGACATCATCAATGTATTGATCAATACCTTTTGAATCAAGTTTCATTATAGCACCAAGAGATTTCAATTCTTCTCGAAGCAATCTCATTTGATCACCAATGAATGTTTCGTTCATCACCTTGTCAATAGAAGAAACAATGTTAGTTTCTACGGCAGATGCTGTTCTTGTCATCTTTCTTTTGAAACCTTCATAGTTTGTAACTCTTGTAGTGTCGTAATTGTAAGCTTGAGTGAATTTGAAATTCAATTGAGCAAGCTTAGCAAGCTTTAGGAACTCATTGAATATAGCAACTTGTTTAGTATTAAATTCATTAGAAGCCGCAGTACCTTCTGGTCTGTTGGCATTCTCTCTAATTAAGTTTAATAAGTTTTGTTTTGACTTTTCAAAGTTGACTTTTCCATCAGCATCTTTTTCAAACTCATTAGACAAGTCATAAGCTCCATCTACCTTATCAGTATAGCTATAGAAGTCTTTACTTGGAAATTTTTTATAAGTATCGTTAAGATTATCCTTACCAAATAATGATCTACTTTTAATTCTATCAAGATTTTTTAAGTGCTCTATAATCATTGGTTGATTCAAGAAGTATGGTGTAAGTTCGCCAACACCAATTCTCTCCATCAACATTGCAGTTCCAACAACTAAGTCACTCTGAATAAGCTTTAGAATATATGGATCTTTAGCAACGTCTACGAATGCTGTAGCATATCCAGATAGTCTGTCAGAGATGAATTCATTTCTTCCATCAGCAGTTTTTAGACCACCTAGAGAGATCATCTCTTCACCATCAACAATTGTAGTGTTGTGAGGAATTGCTAAGCTGAGATCGCCTAAGAATCCTCTGTCATAATCAGAAAGTTTGTCCAATAATCTAGAATCAAAATACAATCCAACCTTCTGACCAATTGCGTGACCAGTGATGTTTACAGCTGCAATACCCACCCACTTCTTACCCATCAAGAATGCTTGTCTCAAAGAAGTCATGAAGCTTCTAGAGATAAGTTTATTCTTAACGTCAGCTTCTTTGTTGTTTGTAGCATCATCAAGAATGTCAGCCACCTTTGACAACCCAGCATCACTCACTGGTGACATCAATCTTTCAAAGTTTCCAGGAAGTGTAACTAGGTCTTGTAAGATTTCATAGTATCTGTTCTCCAAAGACTTCTTGTACATTTTCTGTACATACTTATTCTTTAGGTTATTGTCAAACTTTCCTTTAGATAGATCTTCAAACTTAGTAGCAAGTCTACCCATTTGATCACCAACATAATCAGCAGGAGATAGTCCTTCAGAAAGAGCCTGCTCTTCCATCTCATTAATCACTTCTCTGTGATTGATGTAGAAATTATAAAGATCTTCACCAAGTAGAGCTTCCAGTGATTCAGCAGTTACATTAGATGGATCTTCAATAGTTTCAGCAGCTTCAAATATCTCTAGGACATTGTCTCTAAACTCATCATAGTTAGTGATCTTATCAAGTTGCTTTTGAATACGATCTTCGTACACCTTAGAGTAGAAGTCCATTGTAGCTTCTTTGCTGCCTTTATATTCAACAGCTTTGATGTTTCCATTAACATCAACATACACTGATTTAAGGTACATGTTGAGTTTATCAATATCAAAGTCAGATCCTGCTTTGGCTACAATCTCAGAAGGTACAACCACTGTAGATCCCATAGATGGATCAAGGAATCCTGCAATCTTAAACACTTCTGTAGAAGACGTTGCTTGGTGAGGAATACGGAATCCTATACCAAACAAAATCTTTTGATTCTCTTTCTTGTTAAGATATTCTAAAATTTGCTCATCGCTCTTTCCTGTAAAATACTTTTTCCAGAAGTTTGGAATCATCACTTCCATATATCTCTTTCCATTCTCATTTTCATAGAACTTAAGAGCATCGCTAGAAAGTACAACACTATTCTTATCTTGTTCAGATAGAGCATCATATTGCTTTCTATTAATTTTTACATATCCATCTTTTGTCTTTCTCAATAACTTTCTTCCCTCTTTAGCATTCTCCCAAAGTGTAGCTGGAACCTGAACATGAGGCTTACCATTCATCTGTGGGGAGATGAGAGACTTATTAATCATTGATATAAGAACACTTCTAATTTCTTCGTATGCAGAAGATGCTTCGAATGGCATATTGAACTCACCATTCTCATTAAGACGTATTGTGTCAATTACATTTTGTGAAACTTGTCTTCTCAACAACTCATATTCAAGTTCTCTAGATATTTTTACTTTGTCTACAGCTATGTATTCTCCATTCAAATTCTTTAGACCAAGTTTGTTCAAGAACTCTTCGAAAGCATTCTTATGCATCTCCTTGAAGATTTTAATCTTCTCTTCAGCAAGAGCTGTTGCACCTTCCATACCTTTAACTTCCTTACCATTCTCGAACATATCCATTGTATCGTTCTTGGTAAGCTGAGAGCCTCTAGTTTGAAGTTTGCCTTCTTCGTAAGAGTTTTCCACTTGGATACCATAAGTTTTCCAAGATACATTCTCAATAGTTTCTTCTCCAAATTTTGCAGTGTTGTATTCAGCATTCTGATTGTATAAGCTATGTCCTTGACGAGCACCTTCTTTTCTTGCAGACTTGTAAACAACATATCCCACCTTCTCATTCAACATCTGCACATACAAGTTCTCAAGGTTTGTACCTTCTACCATCTTATATGTAATAGGCATTTGAGAGAACTTGTCAAGCACACCTTCTATTCTATTTAGTCCAGCTTTAGAACCAGATACAATAGGCTTCAACACCTCTGTAACAAATGGAGGTTGTGGTTTAGCAATTGTTTCTTGATCATGCTTCCTTAGTGCTTCATTCCCTTCATAGTCATATAACTTTTTATCAGCCATCTTCTGTCTAGCATAGGATTGATTCCACTGGAACCAAGGCTCAGCAAGATCATTTGACCATTCGCCATTCTTAAGCTTTACCTCTCTGTATGCTCCATCAAGAATGATTGAGAAACCATCAGCTTCATCATATCCTTCAAACTTCTGAACAAACTCTGAAGCTGGATTTACATCATTTAGTGTAACAGTCTTAACGTATGGTTTAAATGTGTAACGGAATAGATCATCTGCTTCTAGAGATAGATCCTCTGTTACATCATTGTATTTATCATTTAGAAACTTATTGAATTCTGGATGATCAATAGTTACTCTTCTAGGTGATAGCCAAGACTTAATACGCTTGGTTTCATCTAGTTTACCATCTTTTATTTTGAATTGATAAGGATCACCAAATATAAATTTGTGCATTTCAATGTTTGCAATCATGTAGTTCATGTTTACAAACGAAAGCACTTGCATCATGCTGTCTTCAGACAATGCACTTCTATCTAGTTGATTATCTTGAGTGAACTTGCTATCCAAAGTTTCGTATTCGTAACCTTTTTCATTCTTTGACACTTCACCAGTGTTAATCAAATCTTTTAGTGTTGATTGATTTATATCAGTGATTGTATTTCTAAGAGACTCTACTAAAGCTTCATCACTAACAAGGGCTAGAATGTCTTCTTTAGATTGGCCCTCTTCAATGGCTTTATGTATCTTTTCAACAAGTGATGGCTCAAGAATATCTTTGAAGAATCTAAGTTCTTTAGCATTACTTCTTTTTAATTTATCATCTTTTGTAGAAGCAAGTTTTGATCTTGTCTCCCAATCAAGAGCCAAATCAATTTCATCTTCTAAGTATCCCTTGAAGATGTTTTTGATTTTTGTGAATGCTCTGTTAGCATCTTCATTGAATAGATCATAATCAATAACTAATCCCAACTTCAACATTCTTTCTGTAGAAGAGTCTGCTGGTATTAGAATGTAATAGTTACCATTTATGTTTTGATTGATTTCAACAGTGAATCTATCACCCTTTGTTAAAGATGATATAGATAATCCTCTGTCACTAATTTCATCTTTCAATCCATCGATTACACCAATCTGTAAAACTTTACCCTCAATCTTATTGCCTTTATCATCAAAGAACATTCCCTCCTTCTTGATCAACAAACTGTTTTTTGAGAATGTATCATTTAGCTCTGGTCTTGATTCAAATAGTTCATCAAGAGTCATTGCCTCATTAAACTCTGCTTCGAATACAGAAGGGGCATTGCTGTCTGTAAAGTTACTTGTACGCTCGTTGTTTATATTAAATCTAGTTGTATCCTGATCAGGATTAACCAATCTAACATACATGTCTGCAAGAGTTCTCACATGAGAATCTACTCCTGAGAACTTGTCTCCAGATAATGAAACAAATCCATTTGGACCCATTTCATATATCTTGGTTACAGCATTATCAAATCTTTTCTTAAGTCTCTCATCATTATTTATCTTTTCGATAAAGTTTAATGAAAACTCAATTCCTATATTCTTTAGATAGTTTTGTACAGCCTGTGGCTTAAGAAGACCTTCCTTAGCTGGATATCCTTTTTGACTATTGTAAATAGCATAAACCATATCCCCTTTATCATTCTTCTTTCTTACAATGAATGATGTTTCTGATTTGGAAAGCTCTTTAATATTTTGAAACCATTCGTTTCTAGTTTTATTCAAAGCAGATGTTCTATCACCAGGCTCACTGAATGATTCTATACCATCTTGCCCAACTCTCTGAACAGCTATTTCAACAAATGGATTGTTCTTAGACATTGATTGAATAAACTGAACATAGAATCTCCAGTCAGCATCTTCAAACTTAGTGTAATCAAGAATTCCATTCTTAGCGTCACCACCAAGTCTATTGAAGATTCTGTAATAGTTACCATCTTCTTTTACCAAATCAATAATCTTTTGGTCAACCTTTGCCAAGCTTGTATTAGAAAGCTTGTTCAATAAGGTTGCAAACGTCTTGTTGAAATTGTTTAGAAGACTTAATCCTTTTACTGTTTTAGATCTTAAGAGCTTAGGAGTTTCACCTTCTGGATAAACGGTTTCAGCTGCTGGATTAGAAGCTAGTGCAAACTTCACAGAGAACCTCATGTTCTTCTTGAAGTCTACTTCAAAGGCTTCAGCAGCATATAGTCTATTAGTTTGATCACCATCGTTTGTGCTAACCACACCTTCAGTGTCAATAGTTATACCCATTGTTCTAATTAGATCTTTTGATCTCAAGAACAAATCTTTGAATGCATCTTCCCCAAGAATCTCTATATTTTCAGCATATTTATCTCTTAAGAAGTTGTACACTTCTTTTCCAGTGATAGATCTTGGATTAAATAGTTTTTCTAAACCATCAGTATTGTTTCTATTGAAGATGTATTGAGACATTGTAACAGTCATATCCTGAACAATTGCCCAAGCTTGATCTTCAGATATTACAGTTCCATCTGCTGAGTATATCTTTCTGTATTCAGGAGCAGCTGATTTAGCTTCTTCTGAAACAACATAATCTTTGAACTTACCTGTATCAATAGAATTAAATAAATCATCTTTCAAAGATGGTTTTGCAACAAAGGTTTTGAAGAATTCAACAATAGCCTTGAAGAAGTTTCTTATCTTCTCAGACAATGTTCTAGCTGGAAGCTTACCAAGTCTGTAGTCAGAGAAGTCATCAGCAATACGTTCTTTAGCCTGTCTGTCTGTAGCATTACTATATGCAACAAGCTGGCCACTTTCTCTATCAAGGAAGCTACCACGCTTAGATTTAAACTCATCTAGAATAGCTTGTCTCTCACCTTGTGTCAAGAATGCTTTCCATATACCTTCAAACACTTCGTGATATTCTGTACCACGCAAACCACTCTTGAAGAACTTAGCAACTCCGCCTTCAAATACACCCCATGCTTTAGAACCATCATGTAATGTGATGATGCTCTCAAGTATTTCAAATGGTATGTTAGGAACATTCTTTGCATGCCAAGCTCTGAATGCTTCAATGTCTCTACCACTTATTCTTCCACCAGCTTCACCAGTTCGAACTCTTCTAGTTTCATTATCTTCAACACCAGACTTAAGTCCTGATAGTCCTTTCTTCTCTTTAGGTGTTTCTTTTACAACAGGTGCAGGAGCTTCAGTAGGTGTTACACCTTCTAAAGCAGTTAGTTCTGCATCATATTTAGCATTGATTTCTTTTGGATTTTTAACATAAGCCTCACCTTTTATATTAGCACTAAAAATAACATCTGTTATTTTAGTTGGTTTTCCTTCTTTAGAAACAGAATCTATTTTATATTCTTGTCCTTTTATATCATATACAACATCTCCTTTTTTTCCTGATATTACTTCTGCTTTTTTTAATTCTTCTTGTCTTCTTCTTTCTATATCAGCTTTCTTAGCTTCTATATCAGAAACAGGGGCTTCTGGAGCAGTAGGAGCTTGTCCTTCATTAATTGCAGCTTCCACTTTACTTGCTGCTTCACCAATGTAGAACACTGTTGCTGCATCAAAATCATTCAATCCTTCTGTTGCTGTAGGATATTTTTTTCTAGCAACTGCCACCTTAGCAGGAGCATCAGCAAACTTCTGAATTGTTTCTGCATTAGTTTCTGGAGAGATTGTATCAATCTCAATTTCACCACTTGGTAGAATGTTAGCCTTGAAAGTAAACTCACCACCAAACATGGTTACAGTGTTTACAGTACCATCGTTAAGAGTGTATGGTCCCACTGTAACAGGAACATCAGATTCAATTATATCTGATGGTCTTACTGGAGCACCTGATTCAGAAGGGCTTGGGGGATCTTGTTCTTCTTGAGTTGGTACGTATCCTTCATCACCTGTCTCAAAGTTAATGAGCGTAGCATACTTACCTGCAAATGCGTAAGGTTGTGCTTCTGTAGGATTTGCAATTGTTACAAATGGAATCTCATCTGTAGTTCTATTCTTACCAGAAGCAAGATAGGATTGATAGTTTGGCCATTCTCTTTCCTGCAACTTACCATCTTCGAGGAAGTATTCGAAGAATGGACTTTCTAGTCTCAATGTTTTAGCATTGGCAGAATGATATGTTTCAGAAAGCTGAGCAATAATCTCTTGTTCCTTAGAAGCAATTTCTGAGAACTTATATGACTTTGAGCCAAGTTGGAAAGTTAAGTTGTCTGTATCAAACCAGAATTGATTATCCTTTGGATCTTTTGTAATCTTTTTATAGTTGAGAACATTCTTCAAGAACAATAATTTGTTCTTGTCAAACTGAAGAGCTTTACCTTCGCTAGCATCTTTCTCAAGCTTGGTCATAATATCTTTAATAAGTTCGTAAGCTGTAGCAGCTTTCTTCTTACCAAGTTTATTATTGTTTAGATATTGTAATAGGTCACCACTTTGAATGTAAACAAATCCTTTTTTAGCATTTACAATTCTACCGTTGTGCGTAATGGTATCAGTGGTAACAACATTTATAAGTCCTGGAATAGTAGCTATTGCAGTTTCATCTACTAAAGAGCTAGTGACAGAATTCTTTTTGTATACACCATCCTTTTCTTGTTTAACAGGAATACCTCTTGAAATTCTAAACTCTAGTGTTGGAGGAATTGTAGAAGGCTTCATAAGCTCCTCACGTCTGTTTCTCCAGATTTGTGCAAATCTTACAAATGAATCTTTCTCATTCTCTCTATAACTATCGTTTCCTCTACTATCTGTAATAGATGTACTAGGCATTGTTTGGAATATAACCTTTCCAAGATCAACTTGTTGACCCACTTCACCAATGCGTTTACCATCCTGATCTACAAAGTATCGCTTCTTACCATCAAGCTCAACAAACACCATCCCCACAAATCCATTGTCTTTATTTGTGACTTTGGTTTCGAAAGCAGCTTTATCAGCATCCACTTGTTCTTGTGTCATTCTAAATGACAAAGCTGTGATGCCAGACAAGCCAAGAGATTCTTCTTGGTTGTATGTGAATACAATTGCTCTTAGTTTATTTCTATTCTTAAACTTTCTAGCATTATTCAAGAACACTCTGGACCTAACTACATGAGGTTGTGATTTAGAAGGGTCATTATATTGTTCAGATTCTGTAGTGCTGGAATCAAAATGGTCTACAGCAGATTTCATTAAACCAGTTTCACCTGTGTCAATTCTTTCTCCAGCATCTTCTGGAAGAGTTCCTACAGGGAATGGTTCGTTGTCAGAAATATCTTCTTGTTGTTTGTCAAGAGCACTACTAGATTCTTTAATTTTATTAGCTACTTCTCTTGCCTTAGCTTGCTTTTCAAGAAGTTCTTTAGTAAGTCTTTTAAATCTATTTACAACAGCTTCGCTGATCTTTTTATCACTAAGAGAGTTAATGTATTCAAGTTTGTTTACTCCTTCTCCTGGCTTCTCATATACGTCTCTGAAGGCAGGGTATTGAAGTACATCATCAATAGCTTCATTCAACGCATCTTCAAACTCTTGGGAAGTGTTATCTTCTTCAGATATATTGTATGTTTTAAACTCTAATGGAGAAAGAAATGCTTCTCTACCATCAGGTAGTCTCACTTCAAACTCGCCACCTAGTGTTTCAGAAAGTATTGTAAGTTTTGGAGCAAGTGTTAACTTACCATTCTCAAATCGAATTGGTTCAGCCAAAGAATATTCTTTACCCACCTCAACAGATTTAGTTACACTTTTTCTACCTTCTTTTTGTTTCACTTCAACAGTTCCCATTTCACGAACTCTTTCAGATGCACTGAAATAGGTATAGTTCAAAGGCTTCTGCTTAATATCATTGTATTGATTTATGAAGAGCTTTCTTCTCAATGACATTTCAATTAAGTCAGACAAAGATCTTTTCAAATCATCCTTAGTGTCATTGGTAACGTCCATTGCGTTAATTTGATCCAAGGCTTCTTTTACAGACTCTTTGTTTGGTTTATTATTCTCAAGGATGTTTTGTAGAATAGGAACAGTTATAATACCAGCTTTCGCAAGCTCAGCATTAACAGCAGGAATTCTTAGAGTGTAGTCATCAATCTTACTTGCAGCATATACAAGTTTATCTACCACTACAGGAGCATACTTTCTAACTGGATTACCTTTTGCATCTTTTACAACTTCACCATTCTCATCAGTTTGTACTACACCTGCATAGTTAAGATTGATGTTTTCATAATGCTTATCTACAGCCTTAGCAGTATTTTCTAGATTTCCAATTCTCTGTATGAATTGCTCTTTGGTTTCTGAATCAAATGCAATGCCTGCACTTTGTAATTCCTGAAATCCTTCTGCTGTAACAGCTTGTTGCTTGTAATAGTCAAGCTCATTGTAAACACTATCCATCTTACCATACTTTGCACGAGGCATTAAGTATGATAGTGTAAAATCTTTTTCGTAATCTTTTTCTGAAAGAACATCATTATTCTCTATTGCTTGTTGTCTCATTGCTTGAGAACCAACACCAATAGCCATGAAATCTGCTTGGTCTGTAAGAGCTTCCTGAATGTTTGTCTCATTAAGCTGCTTAAGAGCAATGTCAGTATTTCTTTTTTTCTGTCCACCTCTACCAGTTAATCCTTCTCTGTATATGGACATTGGTGCTTGTTGAATACCTCCAGCAAGGGAACCAATGATTAAGCTTTCTACACCCTCTTTAGTTGTAAAAGTTTTTTCAATACCTTCACCAAAAACATTTCCCATTGCACCATAAACAGTTTCGAAGAATGTACTAGCATCTTCTCTGTTTTTGAATGCTCTGTCAAAATAATCATCAACACCTGTAGCAATTGCAAATTGCATACCTTCCTCAACAGCCTCTGTTGGTGACACTAAAAATCTTCCAAGACCAGTTACTGTATCACTAATTTTTCCAAATCTTGTTTTTGGAAGTTGCTCAACAAACTCTTTACCTAGTCCTTCTTGTGTTATTTTATTAATGTATGCCTTTTCAACTTTTCTAGAAGATCCTAAGATTTTAGGAAGTTGAATGTAGTTTGATGCAGTAAGAAGAACAGTATTCATTCCCCAAACATAGTTACCTACCTTTTCTGCATAAGCATTTATATCATCCAAATCTTCTCCTTCAGGAGCATATCCAAACTTATTCTTATATTCTTCTATGGCAGATTTTCTGAACTCATTCATTTTTTGGAGAGATTCAATAGAAGCTTCTCCAAATGTACCCATAGCTGATGTTAAAAAACGATCACCATTGTTTCTTATAATATCCTTAGTTCCTTGTGAAAGACTTGCTAATGTATTCTCTATAGCAGATAACTTTTGTGTCTTAGGAACAATTTGCATTGCCTTTTCAATGTTAGCAACAGCATCAAGTCCCTTACCTGCTCTAACAAGACTATTTGCTTGACCTACAAGTTTAAAAACTTTTGCCCAAGCAACACCACCAGCTATTGATCCTACACCATAACCAATATTTTTGAAAACCTTATCTGCCCAAAAGTTTGGTGTGTACCAGTTATCTGGAGACCACCATTCAGCATCTTGTTCTGTTTTGCTATAATAGTTTGGTAAATAATCTTCCATCCCAGTTTGGATCTCGTCCATTTTCTGAGTGATGGGATTATTGTAAAGATTTGAAAACTTTAAAGAAGAAGCCGCTGAGCCCACTCCATACAACAAACCTGCTGTACCAGAAATAAATGATGTAACACCAAGGCCAACCATTTTACCAAGACCATTTCTAAACTGCTCAAAGCCAGATTGCTGTTGTGCAGCCATTTCTTCAAAGTCAGTAAATGGTCTTGTTTGCTCATATCTAGAGCCAGTGTAGAAAGAAGATGCTGGAATATTAGGAACACTGATTGATTGATTCTGTTTCATTATTCCTAGAAACATATCTCTAGGAGAAAGAGAATTACCAGGAACTTGGTTACCAGGATTTGATAAAACTTGAGGTGATGATGGAATAGATGGAATAGTCCCTCCAAGGTTTACAATTTTTTCTTCTTCTTCCATTAGTACTATTTATTAGGAATTAATGATCTTACAAAAGTATTATTTAGTGATCGCAATGAATTGTAAACTGTCTCTATATCGCTTCCAGGAGTTGTGAATATATTAGAACTTCTTCCAGTGATTGGATCTTGTGCAAAGACTTTACCAAAGTAGATTCCACCTGTGTTAGTTATGTTTGCCATCACATTGTATGGAGAGTTAATCAAACCAGGAAAGTCTCCTCTTGATTTTTGTAAATAAGCATCTCCATTAATGTATGTATTTTTATCATCAGGATTTCCATAAGAAGTTTTTCCACCAAGTGTATTAATTCTATTTTCAAGAATTGCCACTGAGTTACTCATATAAGGATTAGCCAAACCAAAACGAGCAGCCTCATCTGGTTGGATAGTCATGCTATATTCATTCCCATCTTTATATGCTACAATTTGAAACTCAGCTCCACCCCCAACAGTGGGATAACTTTTAATTTCTAAATTTAAGTCTTTTGGATCAGTTACACTAGCCACTGCCTCTGAAAAATCATTAAATGTTCCACTTAAATTTTGACCAGCTGATGCATATGCTCCAGCTAATCTTTTAACATTAATAAATTTATTTCTGTCAGCCTCAGCATTTCCAGTGAATAGTGATTGTTTTAGATTTGGAGAAACTGTAAAGTATTGATCTAACACTTGAGATTTTGTACTCAATGCTTTTGAGAACTGATCATTATTAATTGATTCATAAACTTTATTAATTTGACCAAAGTCAAACTCTCCAGTACCTCCTGTTAGTCCACTATAAATATCCACTATTGATTCTAAAGGACTACCAATAACTCTAGCTACTCTAGTAACAGGATCATATTGAGCACCTCTAGTTCTCATCATGAAATCTAGAATATCTCCTTTACCCTGTCTTCTCAATCTATCTTCAGCAGATTTTGCAGACTGTCTTGCACCATCATCAATATTAAATCCAAAAATGTGTTTATATCCACGAAGATATACGCCAAGATCAACAATATCTTGTTTGCTCAGTTGTACATCTTGTCCTCTAAATTTAATTGTTTGTGGTTTAATTTTATCACCACTTAAAATGTCTAATATAGTTTGATCAGTTTGTGAAGAAGTGACTGAATCAATTTTATTTTTGATGGAATCTAAATCCTCAAGACTTTTCTTAGCAGTGTTATACATGCTGAAAGATGTTAACAAGTCTTCTGGAACATCTCCACCTTTGCTATTAATTTGAGTAGTTGCTATACCTCCCCACTTAGTTCTAAACTCAATCTCGTTCAAACCTTGCTTCTCAGCATCTTGTGCCAATATGATATCTATTGCTTTTGATCTACTATTTCCTGCATCAAGTAATCTTTGGAATCTAGCATCGTTTCCAGGAATTTTTGAATATGTAGCATCCCATATAAACTCACTAGATGAGTTTACAAAATCTTCGGAAGCTGCGTTATACTGTCTATCAAATAAAGCAACCTTATCAAAGTTACCTGGCATATCAGAAAGTTCCCACTCACCTCCACCAGCAATAACAGCATCTTGTGCTAGTTTTCTTTCAAACTGAAGATCTTCTATTCTATCACGTTCTTTTTTATAACTAAGATCTGTATAAAACTTTGTTCTATCCCAAGCTGCTTGTTCTAGTTTGTAATTAGCCTCCCATCCTGGATTGCTCTCAGTAGTTTGTTTGGTTTTTGTATAACCAAACATAGTTGTATATCTATTTCTAACATCATCCTCATGCAAAAATCCTCTTATAGCATCAGGATTTGCATCAGCAGTTTCTTTTAATTTTGTATATTGTCCTCTAGCTGTATTAATAGAGTTTTGAATATTCCCTATTTGAACATCAATTTGATCTTTCTCTTCTTGAGTTTTTGCACTAGTCTTCATCAAGGTTAGTTGAGCAATCTGAGAATTCTGAGCTGCCATAATAGTGCTTTCCTGATTACTAATTCTTTGTTTTAGCATATCAGGAGAAAACCCTTTATAATTATACTCTCCAGTAATTTGTAGTTGTCTAGAAACTCTTGGATCTGAAAATACTTGATCAAGAGTTTCTCTTACCTTTTTTGGAAAAATGCCTTCTTTCTCCATTCTAATCATTGTAGGAGAGTAAATTGGTTGTCCTGTAGAAGGATCTATTTTAGGGTTACCACTAGCATCTGTTTCATAAACTTGATCCCAAGTCATTCCATCAGGCTTCACAGCATCAAATGTTTCTTTTGCAAATTTGAATACGTTGAAATAAGGAACATACTTAGCATTGAAAGTTATAGGTCTACCTTTATCATTAACTAGACCAGCATTTTCATACGATGCTAATTGTTTATTATAGAAGTCTTCATTGTCAGGAGTTAGTTCACCTTTTTCTCTAGCTTCCTCTATTACCTTTTGATTATTTTTAATGTTTTGCGTAGACTGGACAGCAGCAATAATTGTTGGGTCTTTCATAAGAGTGCCTGCCATTCCTGCTACAGAGTTAACCAACTGATAGTTAGAAAAGTCACCAGCTGCAACAGTCTTTAGCTTAGTACCAAGATCGTTGAGTTTAGACTGCAAAAGTTGTTTGTCTCCTGATCTATATATATCCAGTCCTGCAACTTGATCTATCTGAGATTGGATTCTTTGTATCCCTTGGTCGTAACGCTGTTGCTTCTCCATACCAACAGCAACCATCGCTTCAACAGGAAGCTGTTGAATGTATGGGTTAAACTGAGGTATTGCATCTGTGAATGAAGCCATATTATTATTGTTTTATCAAATTTAGTAGTAATACTCCAGATTACATGGATTTAATTGCTTTGACAAGAGCTCCGTTTTTACCTTTAGTCATCTTCTTCTGTTTGTCCTGAGCAACTTTTAATTGCTTTGCATACAATTCAATTTCTTCTGGAGTCATGTTTCCAAATGGTGTACCAGAAGATCCTGATCCTTCTAAGTTAAATTGAGCAAGAGGATTCATATTCATTGCTCTGAAGCGTGGATCAAATCTGTAATTGTAAAGATTCTCGTATGTCTGAAGGGCTCTGTTCTCAGCTTGATTCTGTAGATATTTAGCAGAGATAGAATTAAGAGCAGCCTGAGCTGTAGCCTTTGTATTAGAAAGTGCTTGTTGCTGTCTCCCATACTGTTGATCAAGAATTTGTAGGTTCTGAAGATTCGCTTGATTCAAAAGATTTCTATTTTCAGCAAACACTTGATTCTTCATAGCCTGATTCAATCTAAACTGCTCACCAAGTACTTGTTGATTTGCTTGATATTTCTGTGCATTTAATGCAGCAAGAGCAGCTGGATTATATCCAATCATTCTTTGAGCGGCTCTATAATCAGCTTGGTTCTTATTAATAATGTCTTGAAGAGAAATATCAAACGGAGTAGTTAGTTGTGGTTGGAAAGTTTGTGCTTGAACAGGCTCCACTTGATTTTGAGCAAGAGCAAGCATTTCTCCAGATAGCTGACGTGGATCAAGAGCTTCTGCATCAGTTGGTCTAACATAGGGAAGAACTTGATTAACTATATTCATCCAATCAAACTTGTCTTCACTAGATTCATCACCTTGCGCATTGCTAACTGGTCTTTGTCTAAGACCTGCTTCATCAACACTTTCAGGAACTGCTATTGGAGAAAAGAGACCTGTTCTATCTTTAATTTTACTTCTAAGATCTTCTAGAGTGTTAGCAGGAAGATTGATTAACTCAACTTTTTCTCTATTAACTTTTTTCTTAGAATTATCAGATTTATTAGATTTATTAGGAGTAGAAGATTCTATTTTCACAGGACCCACTTGAGTCGCAATTTGAGGAGTTTGTGCCATTGCAGCTAGTTGTGAATTTACAAAACTTGCTACTCCTGGTTGATAAGTAGTTGCTCCACCTCTTATTCTAGTACCACCTTGAGCTTTTTTAACTTTACCCTGTGCCAAATCATCAGCTACAAGACTATACTCTTCAGCAGTGTCATTGATAGCAGATTGTAAATCAGCTAGCTTTATTTTCTCATCAGCAATGTTCTTGAGCTTTTGGTTTGCTCCAAGCATGTTTGCTTTGTATGATTCAAACTTGAGTAGGTCGTAAGGATTATTTACATCTAGGTTGTCAAGTTCTGTAACAGCCTTATCAATAAGTTTATTTTGTTTCTGTTCAGTTTTAGATAGATCAGCAACATAGTTTTTAAACTTCTTACCTGCTGCTTTAGGAGCACCAATCATCTCAGCACCAAACTTTGGAACCTTTAAGTTACCATACACTGTAAGACTATTGTCTCCATCTGTACCATTTTTAAGTTGTATAGCTGGTTCTCCTCTCTCCACTTCTACAGGACTTTCACCATAAGTGATTCCAATACCTGTATTACCTTTTCCATCAGACTCATCGTGAGACTGACCTCTGAACATTACAGTTTCTCCTCCTTCAGGAAGATATGGATTGTATGACATAGGTTCTGCGTATCCACCCCAATGAGTTTCAAGATCACCACCCATAGCAAATTGTTCTCTTCCTGTATACATTGCACGTTCACTAGGAGGAGTGTAACTTTTCAAATGTCCACCTGCACGTAATGTATCCATTGTTGGATCAGGTTGTAACAATTGACTCAATTTGTAATTACCAAACTGATTAATTACTTGTGGATTTGCCATACCACCATCTCTCATATAAGAGGCGTTTTGTGCTTGTAATCCTTGAGTGCCCTGATTAAAAGCCATCTGCTCAATGTTACTTTGAGTTTTTCTATTAGCAGATTCTGTCTTTTCAGCTTTTTTATCTAAAACATTACCAAGAGTTTGGCCAGCAAACTTTCCAATCATTCCTCCAATTGGACCACCAATTAATGTACCTGCTGCACTTCCAATACCACCACCTAGTTTTCCACCACCACTAATACCTTGACCTTTTGGACTTCCAAGTCCAGCAGTGAGTTGAGAAATAGCATCCCCACCACCTTGTTGTGCAAACTTAAAAATATCAGTTTCCTGACCAGATGAATTGAGTTTTAAGAAATCAGGATTAGTTTTGAACTGTGGAAGGTTTAGTCCACCCTGAGCCTCTTCTAAATCTGTGTAAATAGTGTTAGGGGCAAATGTATTTGCTATCTCTGTACCATTCTTTGCAAGAGTGGTTCCTACACCATAAATGGGAAAGAACTCTTGTCCTGTATTAATATTGTCTTCTGGACGTACATATTTTTTCTGAACTTGCTCAGGACGTGTCATGGAAGCCTGAAGAGCAACATCGCTTACACCAGCCATTTGCTGGGCTTGCTTCATGACTTGTTTTTCATCCTTCATTTGTTGGATACCACCAACTACATCACCAATGCTTTGTGCGGCAGCCATTGGACCACCAAGTTTACTAACACCTGCACCAAGACCTTTGCCAACTTTTCCAATAACATTTTCTATACCACCCTGAGCTTTCTTTAACTTCTTACCATACTTAGCACCACTAGACAGATCACCTGCAATCTTTCCTATTTGACCAATTGCATCAACAATTCCTGACTTCTTATTAGCCATCTTTTGTTGTGCAGCAAGACTTGCTTGATCTTGTGCTTCTTTATTGCGAATGTCTTGTGTTGATCCAGTGATGAACATATCATTCTGGTCATATAACTGTTGAAAGTTGATTGGTTGAGGGTTCATCTGAGGAGATGTATTTCCTTGAATCATAGCCCCAATTTGAGCTTTCTTCAAAGCTTTCCCATGAACCTTTATAAAAGATTCTTCTGTAGGGAATTTTTTGTAAAATTCTTTCTCAGACTTAACACCTGCTATCTTTAAAATTTCAGCCTTCATATCAGTTGTATTTATCCAGCCAGTTATCCTTGTCTGGGTTATTTGTAAAGTTAAGTAATTGATTTAATTTTTTCATTGG
>Ga0181363_1000045_pt1 | contig 35637 bp, 56 predicted proteins | sample Fa13NDMLBSN_FD_130109 | JGI IMG/M metagenome (GOLD analysis project Ga0181363, IMG submission 130109) | Freshwater viral communities from Lake Michigan, USA - Fa13.ND.MLB.S.N | ecosystem: Environmental > Aquatic > Freshwater > Lake | place: USA: Michigan | collected 2013-09-23
AGCGCGGCCCAGTTGAACCAGATCGGTGTCGATACGACGAGCCAGAGCGTAACCAGCGTCTTCCGTGTAGAAAGAACGCAGCGAGGTCAGGGCCTGGACTTCGACGATGTCTTCGATCAGGCGGCTGTACTCGTAGTGCTTGTTGATGAGCACTTGGATGTTGCTGTCGGATTCAGCGATCAGGGTCACCGAGTCGGTAGCAGCCTTGGCGTTGGCGGTGCCACGAGCGGGGCTGGGGATGTTGACGGTGTCGCCCTTCTTGCCCTTGAAGTTCATGCGCTTGACGAGGTTCGCCAGAACGAGATTCTTCTTGTAGGCGGCAACAATTTCATCACTCCAAATTTCGGGGATGAAGTTTGCTGCGGAAGTGACGGTAACGCTGTTAGTCGGGGAAAAGGCGGTGTTTGCCATAGTTCAAATCTCCAAAAAAGAAAGGTGGTTTACTTGACCCGGCCTTCTGCATACGCTTTGATGATCTCGTCACTAAGCGATTCATAACGGCCCGGATCGGTCATCTTTAGCCGGATCAGGTCAGCACGACGATAGACTCGTTTTGAGCTTTCGCCAGAGCCACCAACATCAACTTGCGCGGTTTTCAGATTTTGCTTCCTGACTGCCTCACCGGCATCTTCAGTCTGCTTGCTCTTAACGCCACGAATCTGCTTGTAGGTTGACAGCAGTTCATTGGCCGAGTCGAAGTCAAACTCGCTATCGGCTTTCGCATAGAGGCCCACCCGGATAGGTGAGCTTTTCACCCAGGCTGCAAACTCAGGGTCTTGAACCAACTGAGCGTAGTCCGGGTGCTCTTGCGAGAGCTTTTGCTGAGTCTGCATCCGTCGGAAGTCGGCAGCAGCTTGTCGCGCCGCCAGCACATCGGGATGTTTATCAACGGTCTTTTGAACTGCCTTCTGGGGATTCTCAAAGAAATCTACTTCCGGCTCATCCTCAATCTGACTCGGTTGTTGCTTAGAACTGAGACTCTGCTTGAGCAGCTCATCTGCGAGTTTTCGCACTTCCCCAACTTCCTGGGCTTGTTTGCCAATCAGCTTTTCAGCCTCTTGGTGCATGCGAATGACCTCTTCCAGACTCTTTGTCCGGTATTTCTCCGGGAGTTCTGGGGCCTTGGATTCCTCGGCTTCGATTTCGCTGGGCTGGTTCTGTTCTTCGTCAATCAACATAAGTGGTTCCTGCCAATCTGGTTGTAGGAGATTCAACTCGGCGCTCATGCTTGTGAGTTGGCTTTGCGCTCTGCGTTCAACTTCTCCATGTGGATCCGCTCAAACCGCCCGTGAGAGGACGGAAAGTGGCCAGACCACCCTTCGAGTTTGAACGCTGGAGCGCTCATGATGCGTGTTGCATTTTTGCCACACGCGCACTGAACATTGACCGACTCATAATCGGTCAGACGTTCAATTCGTTGCCCGCATTCGCAGGCGAATTCATAAATTCGTTTCGGCACGCAAGTCCTCGTATGCTCGTTCGCTGATCTGTTTGAGATTTCTCAGCCACAGAAGGATTGACAATTCGCCCTTGCGAAATTGTAAGGCGTTGCCGTCCTCAATCGTAGAAATATTGTTTAGCGATTCCAGCATCTTGTCAACATCTTCCATCAGGTCGATCCAACCTTGCTGGGAAAACATGCTAAATCGTTCTTCGTAATATTTCTGAAGCTCAGGGGTCATGCCATTGCCTGTCGGATGATAAAGATGATGATGACGCCAATGATGATGACAGCGATGGCGCCGCCGATAATTTGAGCGGCCAAAAGGCGCTGGGCGACCAGCTTCTTCCTTGCAATTTTGGATTCGCGTTCCGCTTTTTCCCTGGCTTGGCGAATCTTGGCTCGCTCGATGAGCATCTGCTCCCATAACTCAGGGTACCCGCCATACACCAATTGATGCTTGAGCTGCTCTTCCATCTCACGCAACTGATTGGCCTGCATGACGATTTCCATCGCCTTGCCCGTATCTGACTGGCCCTTCTTACCGGCATCGTTAGCGGCCTTCTGGACAGCGTCTTTGGCGTCAAAAAAGCGGCCAAACTCACCGACAAGACCCTGGATGTCTTTGCCGAGTTTGATTGCCTTTTGGATGCCTGCGACAGCAGCCTGGGCGGTAGCGAATGCAGTTATTGGATCTATCACATAAGCACCCAGATGCCGAGCTTGATCAGCCCGATCAGCGATCCGACCAGCAAAGCAGCGACGGCAAAGCCAAGTATGAAGTCAAGCATCATCCTTTTCCTTTTTCGCCAGTTTTAGGTGCTGGTGTTTGTACCAGATGTTCACGATCAAACCGATGATGGCAATGATCAAGCCGCCAAAAGCCGCGATTTCGTTAGCCGTCAAGCCGAAATAAACGGCGCTGGCGCTGCCTCCGTACTGGGCGGTGGTGGCGACTTTGACGACTTCGACGCTCATGGCTTACTCCAGGGCAGCTTTGATCTCATCCGGGGTAGCCGCCGCATCAATCGCGGTCTGGATGGCGGCGTACTTCTCGCGGATGGCTTGGCGAGCGGCTTCAGCGCCGTCTGCCTGACCGGGGATCTGCTTGGCGATAGCCTCGTCATAGGGTGCAAACTCTTGCGCCCGAGCAGCACGACGCATGTCGTGGCCGATGGATTTTGCTTTGGTGATGTTGATGGTGATCATTTATGCATACTCCCATGCTGCACGGAAAGTTCTGTCAGACGGAATGTCAGCGACATCCACGATCTGGTAGGGTTTACCCGCCGGAACGTCTTTGGCCGCGATCTCTTCAATCGTCAGGCCGCACTCGGGGGCGGGGACAATGATGGCAACGCCGTCGTCGGTTGGGTAAATGATTCTTTGGTTCATAAAAGCTCCTTTGGGTTAGCGAAAGATTGCGACGTAGACTGCTGCTGAGTCAGTTAGGCTAGCCGTAGTACCTACATACATTCTTACTGACCCAACCAAAGCAGAGTTTTGATATACGCTGCTAATAAAGTTATTTGACGCGTTATTCATGGCGCATACTTGCGCCGCATAATTCGCGTCCGACATCGCCGTCGTAAGGTTGACGGTGTAATCACCCGTGCCGTTGTCGGTGATGCTCGACACGTTACCAGACGCGCGAATGGCAACTGTGCCCGTACCGTTAAAGTTTACCCATGCACGACAACCGTAAGCGGTAGCAGAAGAGCCATAACCGGAGTTGAACTGGAAGTTAGCCGAAGAATCAAACCGGCCCACTTCAACACCGCCTTCAGCGAACGCAATAGTGTCAGCAGAGGGAAAGAACACCCCGGTGTTGGTATCACCCGTTGGGGAGATGCTGGGGGCAGCGGCAGAGCCGGCGGGGACAGCTACAACGCCAGTCACCGTCACGCCAGAGCTATTGACCGTCACCACATCGCTCGTGGTAGCCCCGCTGTTACCAACGCCCAGGCGAACAGTGCCGTCCGGTGTGGCAGGCTGGTACAGGGTGAAGTTCTGGGCCGCTGTACCCGAAGTGCCGACCTGTACGTTCTTGGAGTTGATCGTGCTCATTGGGATTCCTCGGAAGGCTTGTTCCACAAGCAAGTTTCTTCATCCAGCACCCACGAAGGATCCGGTTGAGGAGGGATGAATGCGTCCTTCATCCGGTCGTAGGTAAAGCCGATGCCCGCAAAGTTCTTGCGTAATGGACGGCCTTCTGGGTGCTGACCCCCATAGGTGTTGTAGCTTGTCTGAATCCACTCACCCGGGGACGAATCCACGAAGGTGTTGAAGAATTCAGGCTCAGCAACAATCACTTGCGTGACGATGCCATTGGAGACTTTGGCAAAGTGGCTCATGCTGTGTACGACCCAGAAGCGGTGAAAGTGAGAATGGTGTTGGAGCCAGATGTCGTCACGGTTGGCGACCCTGTAGTGGTTCCAGAATACCGAGACGTAGCGACCGACAGGATTACAACGCCTGAACCACCATTTCCCCCATCATAGACAGGGGTGCCCCCGTTGCCACCTCCGCCACCACCACCACGGTTTGCAGTTCCAGCAGTTCCCGGGCTACCGCCTGCGCCACCACCACCTGCCCCACCCGCGCCGGAGCTACCGCCCGCCCTCAAATCGTAGCCACCTCCGCCGCCACCAGCGTAAGTAACGGAAGAACCCGAGATAGAAGAGGCTGTGCCCGCGCCGCCCGCGCCGCCAGTGTTGCCGCTACCGTTTCCGCCAGTAGCACTTGCGCCGCCTCCGCCGCCACCAGCGTTGGATGTAGAGCCGCCGTTAGTGCCTGAGCCACCTGCGTTGCCTTGGCCCACAGTGCCAGCCGCTCCACCATAGCCGCCCGGAGCTTTTCCGCCACCACCAGAACCACCACTGCTAGGAGGAGCGCCACCACCACCGCCACCAATTGCAGTAATTGATATGCCGCTAATCGATGAGTTTGATCCAGAACCTGCGTTTGCCGTACCGCCTGCACCAACAACAATGGTATAGGTGGTGCCAACAGACAGCGTTGCAGTTCCCGCTAAATAGCCTCCAGCCCCTCCGCCGCCGCCACGGTCGCTAGTCCCGGCTCCGCCACCGGCAACAACCAGATAGTCCGCCGAATAAAACGCTGATTGATCGCCAATCGCAACCCATGCGGAACCGTTGTACGTTTCAACGTACCCCGTAGATGTGTTAGCCCGAATCATCCCCACAGTCGGAGAGCCGGGGCGCTGGGCGGTCGTTCCCGCAGGAATCGTGTCAGCCCCAGTTCCAGTGGCAGTGAAACTGCCAGCAGACACTGTAGAAAACGATGCAACATCACCACTCAACACCAGCGTGCCGGTAGCATCCGGCAGCGTCACAGTCCGGTCGGAATTCGTGTTGGGCGAGGCAATGGTCACCGTGCCGGTGCCCGACGCGTTTCCGTTAAGTGCTATACGGCTCATGTGTATCCCTTAGACGATGGCCCAGCGACCGCCAGAGGCCACCGTCACTGTCACACCAGAGTCTACAAGAAGAGGCCCAGCGCTGGAAGCGTTGTTGCCCGAAGCAACGGTATAAGATGCCGTCACTGTTGCAGAGTTGACGAAAATTCCGTTACTGGCCGTGACCGCGCTGGACTGCATATCCCCCGTGCTCGGCTTGTACAGCAACTTGGCGTTGCTCGTGTACAGCGTCGTCGGAGTGCCCGAAGTTGCAGCCGCAAAGAGCGGGTACAGGTTCGTGCTGGTCGCCGTGTCGTTGGACAGCGAGGCCCCCGCATTGACCGTCGCCCAGGAGGCGTTCGTTCCGTCCGTCGTCAGGTACTTACCCGACTGCGAAGTCTGACTCGGGGCTAGGGCGTTGAAGGCCGTGTTGGCCGTCGTCTGGCCCGTGCCACCATTGGCAATCGGCAGCGTGCCGGTCACCTGGGTTGTGAGGTCAACACCCGAAAGTGTGCCACCCAGTGTCAGGTTTCCGCTGGAAGTGACGGTGCCCGACAGGCTAATGCCGTTGACGGTGCCTGTGCCGCCTACTGAAGTAACGGTGCCGGTGTACTGGTCATTCGACGTAACCGTAAAGCTCGGATACGTCCCACTAATGCTCGTAGTACCCGCGCCCGTGAGCGATACGGTTTGATCTGGCGCACTGTTGGTGATGGTGAAGTTAGGATACGTTCCAGAGGTGCTGATACCTGTACCAGCAGTCAGCGCCACCGTCTGATCTGGGGCGCTGTTGGTAATGACGCCTGTCGCGCTGCTGTAGCTGATGCCCGTCCCAGCGCTTACCGCCGAGCGAGCGCGGGAATCAAGGTAGTACTGGTTAGTGCCTTCGCTAATGTCTGTCGTTGTCAGCGATACAGCACCCGTCTGACCGTTGACCGAAGTCACGAGGTTCGACTGGTCGATCTTTTGCCAAACCGATCCGTTAAACAGCAGCCAGTCGCCAATCTGCCAGTCGGTGATGCCGTTCAGGTTGGTCGAACCCGCCGTGGCTACGATGTAGTAGTAGCCATTGATGCCAACGCTAGAAGTCAGCGTCGGAACGTTGGTCGATGCGTTCCAGGTGCCTTGGAAGGATAGACCGCCAGCCACCGATGCCCAAGAAACAGCCGTTCCGTTGGTCGTCAGGAACTTACCCGCATTGCCAGTCTGGCTGGGGTAGATGTTGTTGATCTGGGTCTGAAGCGATGCCAGCGTATCGAGCACCGACTGGCTGGTGCCGCCACCGTTGGTAATGACCTTGATCTTCTCAGCCAGATCAGGAGCGACCACTTCGCCCACGTTGATCGTGCGGCCCGAGGACAGGCTGATGATGAGCGAACCGTCAAAGTCGATGTGTGCGTCGGTGACCGAGACACCATCTACGCCATCCCGACCATCCACACCATTGCGACCGTCAGCGCCTTTCGGCCCCATCGCACCCGTCGAGCCATCCCGGCCCGCACGGCCGTCGCGGCCATTGGTGCCGTCGCGCCCGTCTTTGCCGTCCTTGATGGAGGCAACACGCTGCTCAATCTTGTTGCCCACCTCATCGTAGCGAGACTTGATGTCTGACTCGATCTTCTTGAGCGCCTCGATCACTAGACGAGCCTGCTCGCCAACCTTTTGCTTTTGCAGCTCGCGGCTTTTGGCCATCGTGCCGCGAATGGACTCCAGAACAGCCTTTTGCTGTTCCTCGGACATGCCTTGGAGGATTAGCTGTTTAGCGAGGCTTTCAACGTCCATTGCCCAGCTCCTTGGTCAGCTCGTCCAAGAAGTCCTGCTCCATGCCGCTGACCTTGTTTTGCTTCTCGGCCATCTGAAGCTCAACGATCTTGGACTTGTTTTTAATGTCCGCTTCCTTGAGCATCAGCTCTGCGATCTTCACGCGCTTGTCGAACTCCTGCGACTCAGCGCCAGCAGGCAGGTTTTTGGTGGTCGATGCGATCACCTTGGCCTGCACTTCCTGCGGCATCAGTTGCGCCTCGGTCATCAGCTTGGTAGCCTCTGCCCGGTTCTGCTCGGCCTGCGTCGTCTGCACCGCGATCTGAGCCTGAGCCGCTTGCAGTGCGAGCTGCTGCTGCATCTGCTGCATCTGCTGCGCCTCGGGGTTCGGTGCGGCCATCTGCTCCAGCGCTGCGATCAGCTCGTAGCGGTTGGTGAGGCTGCTGTTGGACAAGATGCCCTTGAGCAGCAGCGGCAGCACTGGGGTGTTCGGGCCGAGCGTTTGCAGCAGGCCAATGAACTGTTGCTGCTCGTACTCGCGAGCGATGATGCCCAGCGTGGCCGTCGGGATGAACTTCATATCCACCGACGGATAGCGCTCGGGGTCGAACTGCATGTACCGGAACGCTGCTTTTTGGATGAACGGAATCAGGAAGTCTTCCTGAAAGTTCACCAGAGTGCGCTTGTACTTCTTGATGATCGTGGCCACTGCCATCGACATGCCACCCGCATCGCGAGCCGCTTGGCTCACCATGCCTTGGCTATCGAGCGTGCCCGTCGATTGCAGCAGCATGCGCTCGAAGTCCTTGGCTGTGGCGAGGTTTGCACCGTCGGTGTTGCCAAACTTGAACGGGAACAGAATCTCGTTGGGGTTGCCGTTGGTGAGGATCGCCTTACCCGGCTTGACTTCAAACTTCGCACCGCGAGGCAGACGCGTAGCATCCATCGCCATCATGGGGGCGGTGGTCAGCGCCAGCGAGTCAAGGTGGCTACGCACCTCGGCATCGATGGCCTTTTGCATGTTGTAGGCCTTCTCGACCGTACCGCGTCCCAGCAGGCGGTTGGGAACCGTATCATCTTGATAGGACAGCACAGGGCGATCCTTCATCATGTACGGATTCTCTTCAGCCTTGAGCAGATAGCCCTCGTTGGCGATGACGACAATGGCTTCCACCAGATCGCTATACTCATCGGCCACCGAATCATCGGGGAACAGGTCGGCGACTTCCTTGTTCTCTTCCAGATTCTTCAGATATTCGCGGGGCACCAGACCGTAGTACGTCAAGAGACGAACCTTGTCGCTCTCGTACTGGCTGATCTCCTGCGTCGGCTCCAGATCGGTGTCCTCGCCAGCGGGCTGGATGTTCACTTTGCGGTAGATACCGCGCTCCATGCCCTCAACCACCTTGTGGATCGAGACATACTTCTCGATTGCCACGCCCATGCAGTCGTCAACCGACGTTCCGTTGGGGTCAAACAAGAAGTTTTTCGGGTTGACCGGCACAATCTTCACCGCAATGCGGGGCTTTTCGATCACACCGATGGCCGCTTGGCCCATCTGCCCCGGAATCGCCTGTGTGGCGGGGACAAACGTCTTTTCCATCTTGACGACAATCTCGCCAATGCCCGTGCCGTAGATTTCGGCCATCAATTCGATCTGGTCGATGGATTTGCGGATCTTGTCCTGCTTGAAATCCTCCATCAACTGGGCTTTGATCACCTCAACATCAATCGGATTCTTGTTGATGTCTTGCAAGTCGTCCTCAATGTCGAAAAACTCGCCCTGGCCGAAGATCGCTTCCATGATCTCCGCGTGCCGAGTCTCAACGGCCTGCTGCGTGGCAGGAGTCACCAGCTTAGAGCGCTCAGATTCGCGCATCTTGTCCTCCGCCGCCCACTGGCCACGGAAGATGCGCTCATATTCCAGGTAGGAAGGCAGGAAGTTGGTGTCGCGCCAGTCGCGCCAGCGGTCGCAGTGATCCGTAACAAAGGCCAGCAGCTCTTTGTCGCCCTCAGTAGGCTCGTAGAATTCGTTGGCTTCCATAAGTCACCGCTTCTTTAATGACAAGATCTGATCTCGGATCATTTGCGCTTGCATGATCTGATCAAGGGTCGCATTTTTCGCTGACGGATCGTTTGTCAGAATGCGGGCTAATATAGATTGCTTGGCCGCGTCCGAATCTTTTTCGTACTCCGTGCCTTTGAACATTTTAAGTTGTTCTGGCGTGAGATCAAAGTTGGGCGCTGCGTCTTGTTGCTTCAAATACAACCGTATCGCTTCGTTTTGCGCTACGGCGCTCAACTCTCTAGGCGAAAGAGTGGAGAACGGGTTCAAGATGATCTTGTTGTCCTCGGTCGCCATACCAGCAACCTCGGGCCTTTCACGGAAAAATTTGAGTTCGCCCTCATAGGGCTCCCTCATTCCGTAAAAGTCAACCAGAAAGTCCATCCCTACACTCCACTGATGACATCCAGCGGTTGCCAGTCATCTTGTTCGTCCTGTTCGAAGTAAGATGTGACCGCAAGCTGGTCTATATATGATAGGGCATCAGGCAAGTCATCGTGAACTCCCTGCGCCGGGAACATTAGAAGCTGATCCGTGAAGGAGTCCCAGTCTTCTTCGCTGTTTAGCACGATTCTGCCATGCTCAAAGCGTCCTTGCAACGACCAAATGATGCGATCCGCCTTCTTTCGGTTCCCGTGCGTCAGGTCAATGATATGCGCGTAGACGTTATTTTTTCGCATCAGATCGCTCAAATACGGCAAAACCGCGTTTTTTAGCGATCCGCGCTCAATCCCGACAGACAGCGGGCGGTAGTCGCGGATCTTCATCAGGATCTTAGCCGCCGTCTCCCGCACATCCCAGCGCCCGTGCTCGATTTCCTTGACGAACCACTTGCCATCCTCCGTCACCTTAACGATCGCAATGGCCGATTCGTCCAATCTCTTCTTGGCGTTGGCCGCTTGCTTGGCCACTTCTTCGAACCCCGCCAAGTCCACCGCAATGAAGTAGCTGCCGCTGTTCGGTTCTTCTCCGTACTTTAGCCATTCTTCCCGAAAGATGTTTGATCCCGCGTTGTCGAACGACGCCAGGTACTCCTGTTTGAAGGCAAAACTGGACAAAGTCTTCTTGGCCGACTCAATCTCCGTGGGGTCGATCAGCGGGTTGTCCTTGGTCGTGAAGTGCCAGCTCTTCCAATCCGCATCATCCTCGGCCTGACCCAGTTTAAAGAGGTCATAGAACCAATTTCTACCCTTAGGCGTTCCGATGAACATCGCCCGACCCTTCTTGTCCGACAGCGACGCCCGGATCACCTGCTCCCAGGCCTCGGGCTTGATGTCGGCAACCTCGTCCAGAACCGCGAACGTCAGTGACACGCCCCGCAGCGTGTCGGGCCGGTCAGCACCACGGACGTAGATCCTGGCGCCGTTGATCATCGTGATGTCTAGGTTGTTAACGTGGCTGCTCGTAATCACCTCGCGCCCGAGATCCAGCAACAAGTCCCAGATAATCTGGCGCGACTGTCCCATCGTGGGACTAACGTAGAGCACCGCCGAGCCGGGCGGGCACTTGAGCGCCTCGATGATCAGGGCGGTTGCCGCCAAACGGGACTTGCCGCAGCGGCGTCCGGCGGCGATCACCTTGAACCGGGTCGTGGCCTTGAAGACTTCTTGCTGCCAGGGCAGGAGGCTAAAGTTGAGGTCAGACATCCGTCACATCTCCACCAGCTTCAATGATCGTTGGGGTTTCGCCAATGCCGGTGATGTTAATCGTAACGGCAGAGCGCGTCCCCTTTTCTTTTTCGAACATACTGACTGGCAGCGCACGATCCAGGCACATCTTCAATGCCGCCATCTGACCTGGGTGGTTATCGTTTAGCGCAATCTGGATTACCTTCTCGGCCACATCCTTTCCGCCAGAGCGGATCATTATCTCCTTTAGCTCCTTAATTCGCTGGTTATCCGTCTTTGGCAGGATCGACGGGGGGTTAACTGCGTACTGCTGGATCGTCATTGGTTTTTTTTTCGGGATCACTTTTTATCCTTTCAGGAAAGTCAATTTTGCTTTTTCAGAGGGGGGGAGGCACCCACAATTACTCGCGGCCGAGGCGACCCCTCCCCCCCTATCGAGTTATCCACAGGTTATCCACAGGTTGTCCACAGAAGGAAGTGTTAATGTGGATAACTTGTGCACAACGTTCGTAAGTTGTTGATTTCATTAGACACTTACACGAAGCTGACAAAATGAAAGAAATACAACAGCCATTATGTCAAATGAAATCACAGTTTCGGGACGGAAAAGTATTACAAATCTGGCTGTCCACAGGGCAATTGTGGACAACTCGGGGTCGGATCTGTGGATAAGCTGTGAACAACTTAGCTAGTGAACGCTCACTAACGTTTGATTGAGGGGGGAGAGAGCGGGAGAGAGAGGGGCGGCGGGTGCTTCCCAGGGGTACCTGCTCCACCTCATAATCAATTCCACAAATCAAGTTCTCATCTCCGATAGGCATCATCTATTCACCAGTGCCGCAGCAAGGCCGCTTACAGGCCATCAGAGGCGTTTTTGTCCTCGTCATAGGGGATGGTGAGGGTTGCCCTGTCCAAACGCATCCAAGGCCGTAATCCGAGGTTGTAGAAGTGCCCATAGGCATCAAGCACTTCCTTGAAGCCTTTGCTCATGTCGCCCTCGCCAGCAGCCTGCAGGATGCGCCTCTCGGCCTCACCAAGCTTGCGCTGGAAGTACGTTGTCCTCGAGTCCGCTGGCCTTCCCATCCCAACTCTCCATTCATAAATTCGTATTACCGCCCAAAATCACCTGTTAGCACACGCTAACAAACCCCAATGACCCCAGACGCAGCATGACCCTATGACCCCAACCCTAAGGGTTGGGGGTCAGGGAGGGTCAACTTTGCTGCTTTTTTGAGCAACTTTGACCCTGACCAGGGTCATGACCCTAGGGTCATTCAGGGTCAACTTTTCCCACATTCTCTCAAAACCAACATTAAACATTTTTGCGTAACATCAGCGCACTGGCGTTGGCCTCATCCACCATGATCCATCCATGCTCGGTGGCCTCAATCATCCCAGCCTGGAGCATCGCACCGATCATTTTGTCGTTGTACGACGGGTTGACCATGTTCCTGATGGTGCGCTCGGCGTTGCCGTCAGCTGCCAATTTATCCTTGAGCGCTGATCTGGTGAGGTACGGTGCACCGCCCAGATCCTCCGCACCACTGGCCCACCAGGCGTTTTCCCACACCTTCCTAAACCCATCTATCTTGGAGTCCTTCTTAGTCGGTGCTGCTGGGGCTTGCGACTCAATAACTACGGCGCTAGTTACCGCCTGATTATCTTCGTCATACCATCCCGGAATAGTTACCTGCTGCAAATCCAAGAACACCGGCTTTGCAAGTTCCGCATCCTTGGACTTTCTCTGCACCAATTGCATGGGGCTATTTGGCCCGGCGGGGATCACACTTATCTCAATATCTAATGCACCGCGCCAAGCGCTTGATCCTCGGGCACGGTGCTGGGCCTCCTCGGATACGCCAGTGTGATGCACCAAGATCACCGAGCAGCCAAACTCCTGCATGAGATTGCCGCAAGCGTCCAGCATGGTCTTGGCGTCCTGGGCGCTGTTCTCATCGCCAGCTAGGAAGCGGTGCAGGGTATCGACCACGATCACCTTCGGGGGGCTGGGCAGCATGCGGATGTGCTCGACCACTTTGAGGTATCCAGCAGGCGTATTTAGATCACAGCCATGCTTGGACAGCCACATGTTGATCGGGCCGGGCTTGTGCTGGTGCTTCCAGGCCGCAATGCGCCCGCGCAGACCGTGGTGACCTTCACCGGCCAGATAGACCACGTTGCCGTGGCGCACTTTGTTGCCGCACCAGTCTGCTTGTGTATCGGATGCGATACGCAGACACCAATCGAGCACGACGAACGTTTTGCCGCCGCCCGAGGGGCCATGAACCATGACGAGAGCGTGGTCTTGGATCCAGCGTTTGACCAGCCACGAGATGGGGCTTGGCTGGGCGGAGAAGTCATCGGCGGGGACTAGCCAATCGTCGGCAGCGGGTGCGAGAAGACTCGCCAAATCGTTCCCGGCTTGGGCATAATCATTAGCATCGCCAGGTTCTGGAGGCATAACCATGCGCGCGCCAAACTTGGCGCAGGCCTGTTCGGCGTAGCGCTGGCCAACGCCCGACTTGTCGTTGTCAGCCACGATCACCAGATCCTGCGCTGAACCATAAATCTCCCGCAACTTGCCGGTGACCGTCACGAGGTTGGACGCACTGTAGGCAATGATCACGGGCCGATCAATCGTTTCATGAATCGTTGCAGCGGTGGCAAAGCCTTCTGCGACGTAGATCGTGCCCGGTTCGTCCGAGCTACCGAGCTGCCAGAACTTGCCGCCCGTCTGACCTCCAGGGTGATAGAGCTTGCCGCCTTGATGGTCGATGTACTGCAGACTCGAAAGCGTCCCATCGGCGTCATACAGGGGCACGACAAGGCGCCCGTCGCCGGTAATGCGTGCGCCATGCACGCCAATGCCCTTGGCCACGAGGTACGGGTGCTCGGGGCTGGCGGGGTTTGCGTTGGCCCAGATCTGCTCGACCGTCTCGCTGGCCACTTGGTGCTGGCGCTCCAGAGCCGCATCACGCAGGGCTTTGGCCTCAGCCAGGCGCTTGGCATTGGCCATCTCCTCGGTGTGGGTGAGCTTTCGCCCGACCTCTGCACGCCAAGTGACCTCAATGCCCGAGCGCCAGCAGCCAAAGCGCCCAGCGGGAATGCCATCACCGAAGACCAGATACCAGCCCGGTTTATCGCCATGACCGGGCGAGCCTTTGGTGCCGGACTTGAAGCGGTGAATCTTGCCGTCCAGATGCACCTCATCGGGCGGCTCAAGACCCGCTGCGCGAATGGCGTCGATCAGTTGAACGTCAGGAGGAGCGATCTGCCGCTGTGGCGTGGGTGACCACGGGCCACCTAGGATGTTGGAGAGGTCAGCCAATTTTTAGTCTCCACAGAAGCATTCGATGCTGCCTGCGTTGTTGAACATGTCAGCTTGTTTGTTGATGAAGTGCCGCATTTGGCTGTAGCTTGGGCGGTCAGAGCGGAAAGTCGCGCCAATGGCGTCTTCCTGCTTGGCCCACCAAATGGCGCGGTCTGGATTGTCTTTGATCAGCCCCATGATCTGCTCTGGGCCTTTGAGGAAGCACAGGTCGCAGTTGCCTTGCGCGGTCACTCCGTCACGGAAGGTCAGATTCAGATCAAAGGGCTGCGCCTTCCAAAACGTCTGCACATCGTGCTGCGTAACGCCAGCGTCCGCAAGGGGAACGCGAAGATCTCTAGCCCGCAGTTTAGGCAAGCGCCGAGGCTCGTCTGCACGCACGCCGACCATCGTCTCAGCGTCCTCCAGCCCTAGCTGCTTGAGGTGGCGGTTGATGGCCTTTACCTTGAGTTCTTCAGTGCAGAACCGGGCCACGGGGTTGGGCAGGTAGTTTTTCTTGGTGATCAGTGCCTCAAACGGCTCGCCGTCTCGGCTGGCGCTCTGGAAGTTGACCACACGATAGCGTGGTTCGTCTTGCTGGTACTCCAACCAAGTGATAGGCACGCCCCACTGCTCACCACAGTCATGCACGAATTGCAGCGTGGCCTCGTCTTCCTTGCCAGTGTTGGCAAAGCAGACTTTGGCCTCTTCAGGCAACCCGCCATTGGCCTGCAACACTCGCCACAGCATGTAAGCGCTGGTGCGCCCACCGCTGAAACTGATGCAGGTTGGGCTGTCGATCTTGAATGGGTCAGCCATTGACCGACTCCCGATCTGCCCTAAGCACGCCATCGGTCTTGACCTCCAGCTCATACTGGCGAGACATCGGGGGCCGCTCTCCCCAAGCGTAGATCACCTGGGGCCACACTCCTAATGCATCCGCTAATTTCTTCGTGCCGCCGTAGTAGGCGACCGCTTCTTCAGTCTTCATTTCTGTCCTTCTGGATTTTTTTTCATGCGGTGTTGACATCGTACCGCGAAATCGACTAGAGTTGCAACACACCTCGAACTGATTTCCAGAAGGAGGTGCAAAAACAGGAGTGCCGCATGGCAATCAATCTGAAGACCACTGGCAGTCTATCTGCCAACGGCGTCAAGCTGCTCGTTTACGGGCAAGCCGGTGCCGGTAAGACCAGCCTCATCAAAACGCTGCCCAACCCCATCGTGCTCTCGGCCGAGGGTGGCCTGCTGTCCATTCAGGACGCAGACATTCCCTACATCGAGATCGCTTCGATGGATGATCTGCGTGAGGCTTTTAGCTGGTGCAAAGACAGCGCCGAGGCTGGGCAGTTCAAGTCCGTGGCGCTGGACAGTATCAGCGAGGTGGCTGAGGTCGTCCTCAATCACGAGATGAAGAAGAACAAGGACGGCCGCGCAGCGTATGGTGAGATGAACACCACGATGCAAGAGCTGATCCGCGCCTTCCGCGATCTTCCGGGCAAGCACGTTTACATGAGCGCCAAGCTGGAGAAGTCGCAAGACGAGATGGGCAAGATGCTCTACAACCCCGGAATGCCGGGCAAGAGCCTGACCCAAGGCCTGCCGTATTTCTTCGACGAGGTGCTGGCCCTGCGCGTAGAGCGCGATGCCGAGGGCGTGACCCAGCGGGCCATCATGTGCGACAGCGACGGGCTGTGGCTGGCAAAGGATCGCTCGGGAAAGCTCTCCGCTTGGGAAGCGCCTGATCTGGGTGCGATCATTCAGAAAATTGGGGACAGAGCATGAGCGCAGAACTAAAAACGGGTGGCCCGGCGTTCCCCGGAGCGTTGGATAGGCATCACAGCGAGGGCATGACCTTGCGCGATTACTTTGCTGCCAAGGCGTTGCAGGGAATCATCGCAACAAATTCTCACTTTGTAAAAGACGCGGAGGCTTTGGCGAGCAAGGCTTACGAGTTCGCCGACGCCATGCTGGAGCTTCGCAAATGACCGACCTCAAAGAACTAAGCACCGACTGGCTGCGATGGAAGACCTCCGAGGAGGAGGCTGTCGTAGAGCGCCGCAAGATCGAAGACCAGATCGTCAAGATGCTGGGCTTGCCCGAGGCGTTTGAGTCCACCGAGACAGCCGAGCCTACGGGCTTCGTGGTCAAGATCCAAGGCCGCATCGATCGCAAGGTCGATTCCATCAAGCTGCAAGAGCTGGCCGCTGAGATGGGCCTCTCGGATCACCTCCCCAATCTGTTCAGGTGGAAGCCTGAAATCAACATGTCAGCCTGGAAGCAGGCCGACGAATCAATCACTCGCCCTCTGGCTGGTGCAATCACGGTCAAACCGGGCCGTCCGTCTTTCAAAATCACTGTTAAGGAGTAATCATGGCTTTCCTACCCGAATCTTTTGACGCTAACGAACTGCCCAAGGGCAACACCGGCGCTTTCGAGCCCCTGCCCGCTGGTTGGTACACCGCCACCATCAGCCAAGCCGAGCTAAAGGACACCAAGGCTGGCACCGGTCAGTACATCAAGCTGCGCTACGACATCACCGGCCCGTCGCATCAGGGGCGCGTGGTGTTCGGTAACCTGAACATCAAGAACCCCAACCCCAAGGCCGAGGAGATTGGCCGCGCTGACCTGGGCGAGATCATGCGTGCGATTGGTCTGGGCAAGGTGACCGACACTGACCAGCTCATTGGTGGCCAGCTCGGTATCAAGCTCTCCATCAAGGAAGACGCTCAGTACGGTGCTGGCAACGAGGTCAAGGGCTACAAGTCCATGTCTGGGAGCCCCGCTCCAGTGGCTACGGTGGCCGCTGCGCCTGCCCCTGCCGCAGCGAAGTCCGCTGCGCCGCCTTGGGCTAAGAAGTAAAAAAATAGCCCCCGGTTTTTACGCCGGGGGCAATCAAACAACTAAACAAGGAGTGGGCAATGCAAATACCCGAGTCGGATCATAGCATCCAGGCGCTGATTGACAAGCACCACGAGCAAAAAGCTGAAGCCCCTAGGCCGCACTTGGGCGTCAGCACGCTGGGCCATATGTGTGACCGCTGGCTCTGGCTGTCGTTCCGGTGGGCCGTACAACCCAAGTTCCCTGGCCGAATCCTGCGCCTGTTTCGCCGTGGCCACCAAGAGGAAACGAACATCATCTCCGACTTGCGGGCCATTGGCGTTGACGTTCGCAAGGTGTCAACCCAGCACCAGGTGGATTTCGGCAGTCATGTCTCTGGCTCACTGGATGGGATCATTGAGAAGGGTGTGCCCGAAGCCCCCAAGGCCCAGCATGTGGCCGAGTTCAAGACCCACAGCAAGAAGTCATTCGACGACATGGTGAAGAACGGCGTGGAGAAATCCAAGCCCGAGCACTTCGTTCAGATGCAGGTCTACATGCACGGCACTGGCATCGAGCGGGCACTCTACTTCGCCATCTGTAAAGATAACGACCAAATCTATACAGAACGCGTCAAATATGACAAGGAAATCGCGGAAAAGTATGTGCGTCGTGGGCATTACATTGCATTGTCAGAACGCATGCCACCGCCGATCAGCGAAGACCCGAGCTGGTATCAGTGCAAGTTCTGCGATGCACACAAGTTCTGCCACGAGACAAAGACCACGGAGCACGCCAACTGCCGCACCTGCGCTCACGCTACGCCCAAGTCCGACAGCACTTGGCATTGCGCCCGCTGGGATGACTCGATCCCGCTAGACGCCCAGCGCACAGGCTGCGAGAGCCATGTGCTGCATCCTGATTTGGTGCCGTGGCAGCGCAAGCCTGGGCCTGACGAGTGGAAGGCCATCTATGTGATCAACGGTAAGGACGTTGCCAATGGTATGCCGGGCGACGGCGTGTACAGCAGCCGCGAGATATTGGCCAATCCGAGTGAGTGTGCTAGCCCTGGGCAGATGCTGTCGCAGTTGCGGGAAGAGTTCAATGGAAGGATTGTGGGGTAATGAATGAGCTGGCTTTATTCGCAGGCGCTGGTGGCGGAATACTTGGGGGGAAACTTCTCGGATGGCGAACCGTCTGCGCCGTCGAATGGGAACCCTACCCAGCAAGCGTTCTGTGCGCCCGACAAAATGACGGGCTTCTCCCGCCTTTCCCGATTTGGGATGACGTTCAAACCTTTGACGGCAGACCGTGGCGAGGAATTGTTGACGTCGTATCTGGCGGCTTTCCCTGCCAAGACATCAGTGCAGCAGGAAAAGGCGACGGACTTGACGGAGAACGATCAGGCATGTGGAAACACATGGCGCGCGTGGTTAGCGAAGTACGACCCAGCTACGTCTTCGTGGAAAACTCCCCAATGCTCACTACTCGGGGAGGAACCAGAGTCATTGGAGATCTTACCGCGCTGGGGTATGACTGTCGATGGACTGTTATGGGAGCTGCCGATGTTGGAGCCAATCACCAGAGAGACAGAATCTGGGTTCTGGCGCACTCCACAAGCAGCAGATGCAAAATCAACGAAGATTCAGAAAGGTCATCAAACAAATCTGACTCATCAAGTAATGAAGTGGACTACGCCAACAGCGCACATGGCAAAAGAAACCAACGCACCAAGCGAATACAGTCGGAATACACCGACGTTAACAGCGCAAGTGAATTGGCCTACTCCAATAACAAAGGGTATGTGCGGTGGATCAGGAGCATGGATACAACTGAAAAAAAACACAACAATAGAGGAAGCCAGATCAATAGGCGCGGGCAATGGTGGGAAATTGAACCCAACGTGGGTCGAGTGGCTGATGGGGTGGCCGCTCGGGTGGACAGACTTAAGTCCATCGGCAACGGACAAGTCCCTTTGTGTGCAGCAACAGCTTGGAGAATCCTAAGTGCTCCGTGACTACCAACAGCGCACCATAGATCAGCTCTATGCTTGGTTCTTTGCGGGCAACGCTGGCAATCCGTGCCTCGTGCTGCCCACCGGGTCAGGCAAGAGCCACATCGTGGCAGCGCTATGCAAAGACGCATTGCAAAACTGGCCTGAGACTCGAGTGCTAATGCTCACCCATGTCAAGGAACTGATCGAGCAGAACGCTGAGAAGATGCGCTTGCACTGGCCCGCTGCACCGATGGGGATCTACAGCGCTGGCATTGGTAAGCGAGACATTGGCGAGCCGATCACGTTCGCTGGCATCCAGTCCGTGCGAACCAAGGCCGAGATGCTGGGCCACCTTGATCTGGTGATCATTGACGAGTGCCACCTTGTCAATCACAAGGAGGAGGGTGGCTATCGTAAGCTCCTAGCCGACCTCAAGGCAATCAACCCGGCGCTGCGCGTTGTGGGGCTTACCGCCACACCGTATCGCCTGGGGCACGGCCTGATTACCGACAAGCCCGCGCTCTTTGATGCGCTGTTGGAGCCTGTGAGTATTGAAGAGCTGGTGTTCAAGGGCTACCTATCTACGCTGCGATCGAAGGTCACCAGCGCCAAGCTCGATACGTCCGGGGTCAAGAAACGCGGAGGAGAGTTCATTGAGAGCGAACTGCAAGCCGCCGTTGACACGGATGACAACAACCAGCGCGTCGTCCAGGAGGTGATTGCGTTGGCTGGCGATCGCAAGGCTTGGCTGGTGTTCTGTACTGGTGTGCAGCACGCCGAGCACGTTGCCGAGGTTCTGCGACGGCATGGAGTAACCGCGCAGTGCGTCACCGGCGAGACGCCAAAGGCCGAGCGCAAGCGAATGCTCGATGACTTTAAGGCCGGCAAGCTGCGTGCGCTAACGAACGCCAACGTACTGACAACGGGCTTTGATTACCCCGATATTGACCTGATCGCCATGCTGCGCCCAACCATGAGCGCAAGTCTGTACGTCCAGATGGCAGGCCGTGGGATGCGCGTCAAGAGCCACACCGATCACTGTCTGGTGCTTGACTTCGCTGGAGTAGTGGAGATGCACGGGCCGATCGTAGCTGTGCAGCCCCCGAAGAAGGGCGGTGACGGAGATGGAGAAGCCCCTGTCAAGGTCTGCGATAACTGCGACGAGCTGGTGCATATCTCGGCCAAGGAGTGCCCTGCCTGTGGCCATCCCTTCCCCGAGCCAGAGGAGAAGAAGCTAAAGCTCCGCAACGACGACATCATGGGGATGGAGGGTAAAGACTTTGAGGTGACGGGCTGGAGCTGGCGCAGGCACATCAGCAAGGCCAGCGGCAATCTGATGCTCGCTTGCACCTACTACGGGAGCCTGTCCGATAAGCCGATCACGGAGTATTTCCCCGTGCTAAACGATGGTTACGCGGGCCAGATGGCGCTGCAAAAACTGATGGCGATCGCTGAGAAGAGCGGGGCTGATCTGGCTGAGATTCGTATCCTAAAAGATACGGAGGCGCTCGATTACATCGTCATTCAGATGGGGAAGTCGAAACATCCGAACGCAATTGAGTACCGGATGGACGGTAAATTTTTCAAAGTCGTAAGGAGGACATGGGATGAGACATGCGGAGCCTGAAGTTGTGACGATGTACAAGGACTGGATCAAGGCTGGCCCGCCCAGGTGCTGCCACACCTGCGAGCATTACGGGACAGATGGCCTGTGCATTGAGTTTTGGATGCAGCCCCCGCCGGAGTTCGCCGCCTCCGTGGGAGAGTGTGACAAATGGCAGCAGGAGGTTTCGTTTTGACTGATGCCGTACCGAGCGAACATTTTGAGCAGCGCGAGCTAGTGAAGTGGTTTCGCCAGACCTTCAAGGGCGTGAGGATCTTTGCAATCCCCAACGGAGGCGTCAGGAGCCTCTCTACGGCCGCGAAACTCAAGGCTGAAGGGGTGAGTAGCGGGGTGCCTGATCTATGCGTCCCAGCGTGGCGCTTGTGGATTGAGATGAAGCGGGTCAAGGGCGGTTCACTGAGCGCCGAACAGAAGGACTGGATCGCCTACCTAGAAGGTGTGAAATACTGGTGTATAGTGGGCAAAGGTGCTGAGGACGCCAAGACAAAGATCCTCGCTTTCAAGGAACAACATGACAAAAGATCGCTACATGACGGTGCGCCTCCCGGCGGAGGTGGAAGCCCAGATTCGACAGCAGGCCTCGGCCAGCACTAGGACGCTGGCAGCTCAGATCCTGCACTACATCAAGCAGGGGCTGTTGCAAGAAAAAGACAAGAAGTGATATTAGGGTTTGTCCCTACTTGCGATTGTGTGAAATTGTGGGAAGATACATCCATCAACAACGCAACAGGAGCAAACGCAAATGAAAGCCACCAGCCTTCTCCCCGTCATTAACTCTCGCGGTCACGTTGTCGGTCATGCCGCAACGACCGCGCACAAGAAAGCCTCTGCCCTTGCTTGCTCGACGGGCGTGCGGCAGGAGTTTCGGACAGTCGCAGGTTCTCGCCGTCTCTGCTGGATTGCAGTGTGACCTGGCCCTTCAAATACAGCATCGCAAACGGGCGCAAGACTCGTAACCCGATGCCTCCCCCACCACCCAAACCGATTTACCCACCAGCCCCTTTCTAACCATGAACAACACCACCAAACGCCACCCCCGCACTCTTGAGGAGGCCTTCGGCCCCTACGCCCGAGGCGGCATCTATGAGAAGCCCAGCGAGTTCGGTCTGGCCGACAAGGTCATCACTGGCTTGTGCGGCATCATCTTGTTCGGTCTGCTGATCGCAATCGTCGGGGGGTGGCTGTAATGCACGACAAACTCAACACCGAGATTGACAAGATCGTCGCAGAGATGGCACCTCCGAAAAACTCTATCGGAATGCTGTCTACCGATGACGTTGTGCGCCTAGTTCGCAAGGCGGCAACGCAAGGTGCTATGGCTGGCTGGGTGGCTGGCGAGCGCACTGCTCGCTCCTACTGGGGCAAAGAGATGGACAAGCTGCGCGAGCGCATCAAGGAATCAAATGAGCGGCCCGTACTTTGAATCGTGGGAGCACGAGAACTTGGTGAAGTTCGCCAAGGACGCCTATGCCAAGCTCCAGAAGCAAGAGGAGGAGCTGCAACGGTTGCGAAGCCAGTGGCCGTTCCCTAAGAGCAACAGCTACCCGAATGACATTCCGGAGGCGCTGCTGTGAGCATCGAAGCAATGAAGCAGGCGCTGGAGTACACGCGGCCCGGCGCAATAGTTCCAGTCACCCCAGAGACCGTGAAGATATTGGTGGACGCCCTGCGCCTCGCCATTCAGGCCGAACGGCAGGAATCGTATTGGCAAGAGGAGGCAAGGCGTTATGCAGGTAACGCAGACTTCTGGAGGGAAAAGGCCAAGCGCCAGCCGCTGACGGAGGAGGAGATTGAGGCGCTCGCCCGCTATGAGGATAAGCATGGGCAGGGGCCGTGGCACCTCGCGTTCGCCCGCGCCATTGAGCGTAAGCACGGGATTGGGGGTGGGGAATGATCCTCGTCTTCACCCTCCTAATCCTCTTCGTCTCTATGCTGGCGATGATCCCGTTGGCGCTAGACTCTGAGCTGCGTCAAAACGTGACGTTCTGGGGCGTCCCTGTAATGGCAGTTATCGCTTTTTTGCTATGGGCGTAAAAATACAATTAGTGCGCGATCTGCTTCGCGCTGGTGACGGCATGACCGTCAAACAACTGGCCGAAGCCGTTGGCACCGACACTTCGCACATCCACCGGATGCTTAACAAGTTCCCTGACGCCTACATTGACCGCTGGATCAAACGCGGCAACATCACCACCGCCGTCTGGTGCGTCGTTATCCCACCACCTAACTGCCCTCGACCCGAGAGCCGGAGAAACAAATGAAACGAACCTGCAAATGCCCTCCCAATAGCCCCTTCCACTGGCGGGACGATCCTCGCCCGTCGATCTTCGCTCAGGAAAACGGTGCGCTACTATCCATGCGCCAGACTGAGGTCGTCGAGAACGCCCGCAAAGAAGGCCGTGACATTGGCCACATCCCTGGCGTCAGCACCAAGGTGCGAGTCTTCCACTACTACTCCCGCGCATGATTGACTATTCCTATCCCTGCATGATGGCCGAAAAGGCCCTGAAAGACCTCCACAACGCCGCCATTGAGGGTCGGCTAGATGAAGCGGCGGAGCACGCCCTGGAGGCGATCACCGAAGCGCGGCTGGTCTATCAGGCGCTTCAGCACATGAAGTCAGCGCGCCAGCAGGTACAGGCCCACGTTTGAGAAGGCATACCCAGCATAGACGATCGTCATGCTTGGGTTGCCTTTAAGCGCCTGCTCTACAGCTATGTAGCCGTAGATCACACCTGTGAGGATGATGAGCCACGGACTCACAACTTGCTCACATCAATGACCTGGCCGCGAAACTGTATAGCACCTGGTGCTATAGCGTGCACCAGTTCCGGCCAAAGAAGCCGGGAATTATGGAATGTGAGCACGGCAAATCCGGAACGCCAGTTCGTGGGATTATCCTCAAGGTAGTCCACGAACTGCGGGCCGCTAGTGTCGGCCAGCGTTCCCGTATCCACGCCATAACGTTCGCCGTTGTAGTCGGAGAATGGCGTCACTTTGAGCGAATGCAGGTGACCCGTCACGATGGTCTTACCAGCGTTGACGGTGTTGTTATGCGTGGCGTGAACGCCGCCCTTCATGCGGTGTTTAACGACGACGTCCTCGGTCGGCCAGCAGCTCCAGCACGGAATCCAGGCCGGGAAATGGTCTTTAAGGGTAAACCCTCCCACCGCCATGAACTCGGGCACGGTGTTGGCTAGCCGGTTCTCAAAGCGAGCGTCGTGGTTGCCTAACGTCCAGACAAGTTTAACTTTGCTATACGCCCGCTTGGCCTCGTCGTCGATCTCGCCTAGGTACATCTCGCAGGCTCGCAGCTCCTGCACCACGCTGGGCTTGCTGTCCCATCCGATTCGCGGGTGGCGGCTGATCGCTGCGCCGTCAAAGGCGTCGCCGTTATTGATCACGGCTTTCGGCTTCAGCTCTTTAATCGCCCACAAAAGCCCCTTAAAGGCAGTGGAGCGAAGGCCGGGCCAGAAGTGCGCGTCCGAGAAGACAATCACCGTACCATTTTCGATACCTAGGTGATAGCGCGCTGCGTGGTTTTCTGCCTCTTTCCCAAACGCATTCATCCGCTTATCGTTAGCGACCAGCACGAGGTTGTACTTCTGCTCAAGCGTGCGGCGGCGCGAATGTACTTTTCTCTCGTTGATGCCGGTAATTTTTGCGATTTTCGCGGCGCTTTTGTGGAGGTTCCACAGCTCAAGAAACTCGTCGTCAGTCAGAACTGTGGCCATATATGCCCCCTAAAACGCGCTCAAGCACATTGATCACGCGGTGCTCGGCGCTGTCGAGCTGCTCTGGCGTGGCCTTGGGGTCTTGCGCGGCCTGGATCAGCTCAAACAAGAAGATGTGTAGCACCTCGTGCAGAGCGGTGTGCGACAGCGATGATTCGGTGATGGCCTCTGCTCCAAAATCACCTAATCGGTAAATGGCCAATCGGGCGGGGCTGTCGCATTCGACTGATGCCATCGCACCACGCGCAGGTTTGATGCCGCGCTCGATGCGCCAGTCCTGAAGATTGAGAACGCGCTGCCAGTGCTGGATAAACCCATCAAATTCCTTGGCCTGCTGTTCGTTGGGTTTATTTGGCATATCACACCATTTTGAGCGCGGCTTCTTTCACTTCAGTGACACGGCGGCCCCAGCCCTTGCCAAACGTATCCCAAGTCGGCAGGGATTGCATGAAGGCCAGCCGCGTGGCTTGATACTTTTCGACTATTTCCTCGGCGTCCATTGCGGCCACTTTGGCGAGCGTGCCAGCGCCGATTGCGCCATCGGGAACAGCGCCTACGGTCGTCTGGAGCCACTTAGCCGCGCGGCCCGGGCCGCTGTTGATGGCAGCGTCAAAGACGGCGTAGTCCACGCCAGTAGGCAGCTCGTCGCCCTTGATCTTGTCCCAGTACTTGGTCTTGTACATCGGGCCGACGGTCTCAGGCGTCAGCGCGCGCATGGCCTTCTCGTCCACCTCGTGGCCGACCCACTCTTCCCAGACGCGCTTGGTGACGCCCAGGTTGGTCATGCCGCCAGGATCTTTGGGGTGATTAACGAAGCCGCCCTCGTGGTGAAGGATAGCTTCCAGAGCTTGGTCGAAGTTCTCTTTCATTTCTTTCCTAACATTTCAGTCTTGGCTTGAGAGCCGGCGCTAGAACCAAAATAATACGCAATGATGCCCGTCCAGGCGGTGCCAAGCGAGCCGAGCATCATCAGGATGGCGGGGTTATTGGAGTCCACTTTGCCCAGCAGCATCATGGCCAAGATGCCGAAGAAGCCAGCCGTTACCGCCGCCGCCAGCAGAGGCGGTATCCAAGAACGGGTCGCCACCTGCATATCGCGGGCGCTTTTGCGGTCATCCACTTCCAGCTTGGCAAAGTTAAGCCCCAGTTCTTGCGCTTGTTTCTGGAGTTCGATCTCAGCGATCTTGACCTGAGCGATCTGCTCTGCGGTTAGCTTGTTGTCTTTGATCAGGTCGCTGACCTTGTCCTCATCAACTCCGATTGCTTTAGAGATGGCAGAGACTGCCATGCCAGCGAGTGGGCCTCCCAGCGCAGTAGCGACAGTGGGTGCAATTTGCTTGAGCCATTCCATTACTGTTTACTCCTTGACAACATGGTTGCTGCGATTTGCAGAAGGACGCGGTACGCATCGACATCCGGCGGTTCCTCTTTCCAGCCTACGGTGATCTGTCCGACCAGCTTGCCCGGCTCCGGCGGTACGCCAACCCGACACCCGTAGGTCATGCCCTTTTCCATGTACCAAAGGCCGATCTCGCTTTGCGCCGTCTTGTAGTGGCCGCACGGAATCTCGCCCGCCATCAGCGCCACGACATCTCGATTGTTGGCGATGTTGGAGGTAAACAGCCCGACATCTAGGCCTTCGTGTTCCTTCTCGCGCCCCTGTTTCGTATACGCGCGATGCAGTACGCGGGTTCCGAACATCGGATTGACCTTGAAGATCGCCACAACCTGCGCGTCGGTGTTCTTGAACAAGTGCGCCGCGACATCCTCTACGCGATCCTCTGCGATGGCGGGTAGCTTCTTCTGCTCCTTATACGCTCCAAGCAAAAACGCTTGGTTCTGCCAAATGAAGTAACCAGTGAACGCGAAGATCGCCATCAAAAGAATGGCAAACAGCTTGAACGGGGAATCGACGTATCCGAGAACCTTCTCGATCAGGCTGTTGTGGTTGATCTTCTCGTCGCTCATTGGATGGCGAGTGGAATTTATTGCGTAAACAATCCAGCCGCTCGTTGACGCTTACGCATCTCTTCAGACAGTTGCAGGTTAGTGCCCAACAATCCAGCCTGATAGGCGGCGTTGGTGATGGCGGGGTAATTTGCGTCAGGCAGAACGCCAGTAGCACGAGAGACACCACGACCAACAGTACCAGCGCCATACAACGCCTCGCCCATTAGACGAGGCGAAGAAACTGTCGCCATACCAACGGCCCCAGGAAGACCAAAGGTGCCATAAGCGCCAATGACAGATGGGCCAGCCGTTGCACGTTGCAGCCCACGAGGAGCCAGTTCGCTCATGGCTTGACCAGCCAAGGCGGGCATCATCTCTTGACCGCCAGCAGCTTCTAGCTGACGACCAAGATTGATGCGACTTCCATAGTTGGTCTGGACGTTGTTCCGCATCAGAGACTGCAATTTACGCATTGCAGTGTCTGCGGATGCTTTTTGTCCAAGCGACAAAGAACGCTCAATCTCACGAATGAGATCGCTTGCGTCACTGTACTCCTTCATCGCCTTTGCGTATTCAGGAGCTTGGTTTGTGATTTCTTTTTTGATTGAGTCATACACGCTCTTTGCAGCGGTATAAGACTGTTTTTGATTAGGAGGAATATCCTCCATGATTCCGCCAATTACCTGTTTAAGTTTATCCAACCCTTCAGGAGTGTGATACTCACTAGGATTCAAAGCCTTCCAATTTGTAATTTCAGATTGAATCTTTGCAAGAGTATCAGCACCTGCTTTATTTGTGACTTGTCCCTTAAATGTGACAAAATTTTCAGCATTGTTTACTGCGTTATCAATGCCAGTAAAATTCAAAATGCTTTTATCTGCTTTAACACTGGCCATGTTGGCGCGATAAGCAGCCTGCTTATCAGCATTCATCGCCAGAAGATTCTGCTTGGCCACATCAAGCACAGCCTCAGTAGGAACATTGCCGCGCAAGTTCTCAATGAAGAGTTTGCCAATATCACCGCCTTCAAGACCAGCACGCACTGCTTGCCTTGCTGCCTCAGTTCCGACGCCAGTCGTCATGCCGATTACAGGAGCGACACCTCGGCCAGCCGCTGCTACTCCCTTTGCCGCAATTTGCAAAGGATCAATCATTTGGGCCGTCTGCGACATTTTGCTGGCCACAGCGCCTTTCGGCGCCAGCGTTGCACCAGCGGTCAGGAACGTAGACAGATCCGCCATAACACCAGCAGGGTCGTTGGCAATGGCGCGTTTTGCGCCCTCAAGGCTTCCGTATCGGTCGGTGTAAAACTTACCAACTTGGTTAGCCATCTCACGAGACGCTTTGTCTTCTCCAACAAACTTGACGATGTTTTCAGGCAAAAGATTCTGAAGACCGCCAGCGGCAATATCCATCAAACCTTTGACAGTCTGCACGGGACTGGTGACAGCCTCATATAGCCCTTTCGCCACGTTCATTGCAGATGAAGGCAAATTGGTGATCGCACCGGTTGCAACTTCACCGGCCGAATACGGCTTATCCATCGCCATCTTATAGGCTTGTGCATCGGTCAGTTCGGTAGGAGAACTAACGCGAACAGTCCCACGATTGGGAATGTCGATTTCGTAAACAAAATCAGCCATGATTTTCCTTTATTGAACTCGACGAACCGTTGCGCCACCAGGCAGAGGTGTTGGCGCTGCTGGGGCGGAAGGTGTAGCACTAGGTGCTGCGGGAGCCATCGTTGCATACGGAGACATTGAAGCAACGCCTGACTTGCTATACCCGTTAGCAACCAATCCAGCCGTGACCTTTTCATAAGCCTTACGAGCGGCCTCTGCTTGGAGTTGCAAGTTAGCTCTTGCCGCTTGAGCACTCATGCCAGGAGTGACCATTGCTTTCTCAAACTCAGCCTTTTCAGACGCAGTCAGAGCTGCACCAAACAAATCGTTCCTAACTTTGTTGATGTTTTCTTGATACTTCTGCCACCAGCTACCAAGAGCCAGACGATCAGGATCATCAGAACGCAGCGCAAGTGCAATATCTGCTTGGCCAACGGTATTTAGTTTATAGCCAACAAAATCGTCTTTGAAGGATGAGAGCAAATCATCCTGTTTAGAAACTCCATCAGATTGCTTTGACAGTTTTTCAATAGCAGGAACCGGAAGAGGTTTTCCATCTTGTGCTGTTTCAGCCGTGCGCCTAGCTTGATCAATGCGAAGCTGTATAAGTTCTCTATTCAACTCAGCAGTCTGAGCAGATGCACGCAGTTGAGCCTCACGGAAACCACGATTTGCTTCAGTGTTGACCGCATCATTATTGATACGGGTCAATGTTGCCATCGCTTTATCTTGATCTTCAGAATCCATTCCTGGAAAGCTGCGAGCCAACTGATTCGCGTAAGGCAACACGGTCGGATGAATTGCTTTCCCGCCAATCAATGCAGAAATCGGATTCTCGTTTGCAGCGACAGGAGTTGCACCGCCAGTCGGGCTGACATATGCCCAACCACCTTGTGCATCCCGAGTAGCAAGTTTCTCGCCTTTCTTGAAGACACCGCCAATCGGCACAGGGGCTTGACCCGGCTCAATCTTGTACCAAACATCACCGGCCTTCTCGTACTTAGGCTGAGTGAAGGCTTGCGCCTCAGTGATTGCTTTGAGTTGAGCAAGGCCAGGAGCGCCAAGAGCCAGAAGTTCAGGCGTAACTCGTTTGATATCGTAGGATGAAGCAGTCGCAACAGCCCCAGGCATGAGATTGCCTTCATCATCACGCAGTGCGCGCCCTTCCCGAATGTATGCTTCTTCACCGGGTCGATACGCGCTCTGAGCAATACGCTCGGCCAACTGCGTTTGGCTAAGTAAACGTGCCTTTTGTTCGCGTTCTGCTTGGAGAGCTTGACGCTGCGTTGCCTGGTCAGCAACTTGCATCAGTTGCATTGCACCAGCAATATCACCAGAACGCTGGAGCGTAGTCATGGCTTGCTGAATTGAGGCAGGATTATTGAAGTCAATCTGCTTGGCGATGGATTGACGAGCACTGATGCGCTGCAACTCGGGGTCAGGCCCACCCAGTGCACCCGCCAATTGGTAAGCGCCACGGCCGATGTTGAACTCAGCGCGTTGCATGGGGTTGAGCTGCGAGATGGCCAGCGCACGCTCGTCAGCCGCAGCAGCTTGACGCTGCTGGTACATCTCTGGCGTCACGCCAAACAGGGATTGGACGATATCGGTTGCCATGATTTTTAATCTCCGCCAGTACCAAAACCAAAGAACTGCGAATTTAGAGCTTGATTGCCATAGCCGTATCCGGGCGTGTTGTACGCTGAGTATCTATTTGGATCGTTAGCCCAAGATTGCTGCGCGGAAGGGCTAAACATCCCCTGCAACCCTCGCACCGCCGCCGGATTAGACGCAAACGAGGTCAACGCGGTAGCAAACGGGTTATAAGCGTTCGCGGCGTATCCAGACTGCGCCGCCGCCATGCCGCCTTGCAGTAGCGCGTTAGCACCTGTCGGGTTGGCGATCCGACCGCCCAGAGCCGACCCCAGCTCCAGCGGCTGCTGGCCCAGAGCTTCCAGACTCTTCGCGCCACCCAGATAGGCTTCATACGGCGCCAGAGAGCTAACAAGACCACGGCCGTACAGGTCGTACAGTTGCGCGCCGGTGCCAAACAGCCCCGTGCCAAACGCCAACTGACGTTGCCCAGCTTCTTGAGCTGAAGCGGCCAGAGCGGCGTCTTGCTGTGCGATGGCGTTGTAATACGCCTCCAGCTCGGGGTTAGCCGCGCGAAGACCTTCGCCGCCGCCAGGGCGCAAGCCGGTTCCACCAACAGCCAAACCACTTCGGCCAGTTTGGAAGTTTTGATTCTGGATTGCAGCAAGTTGCCGCTCTCGGCTTGGCGCCAGCAGGTTTTGCTGCGACAGCATGTACTTTTGCGCGACCTGTTCGGGCGTTTCGGCCAGATAGGTTTCCCCCAAATTAAACAGGCGAGGCGCTGCTGCTGATAATGGCGCATACCGCCCAGGCGCCATCTCGGCTTCAGTCAGACCCTGACCAGCCAGCCCCAGCAGGCGGTTTTGCATACCCATGAACTCAGGGCGCAGCTCGTAACCAGCCCCTGAGACACGGCCATCCGGGCCGTACTGGAAGTTCGACTGGCCAAAGCGCGTCGTGATGCCTACCGGGCGAAAGCGCGCCTCTTCGGCGGCGATTCGAGCGGCATCGCGCTGCGCGTCGGCTTGCGTTTGGGCGGCGCGCGCCGCAGAACTGCCACCCAACAGACCGCCTAACAGCGCGCCACCACCTGCGATTGCTCCACCAATCCACGGCATATCATGCTCCAATCAAAATTTCATCCACCTTGGACGCATCTTTTTCGTCCGTCGCATGGATACAAAACCAAACACAATCAGTTAGCGCTTTCACACCATGCGTCAGCCCTGCTTTGATCTCAATGCAAGCAGGCGCTTCCACAATCTCAACGTCCTCGCCCTTCATCACGGCGACCTTGCCCTTAGCCAGAATCGACAGGTGGCTAAAGTCGTGCACATGCTTCAAGATGGCAACGCCGGCAGGAAACTGGGTTTCCTTGGCGTACAGGCCGTCGCTGAAGTGATGCGTAATCACGCCGTCCGCTTCCACATATATACAGTGATGTACGGCTGGTAGTTGGCGTTGGTGCCAGAGGAGCCGGTGGAGCTGTTCGTCGTAGCCACCGTAATACCAGTGGTAGTAGACGATGCAACAGTAAAACCATTTCTACCAGTAAATCCAGTCGCGCACTGTGCTTCCCGAGAACCGCCAGTTTCAGCCGCAGCTTGACTATTGCTTAATGAGTGCTGGTGGCCGGGATCGGTAACCGTAGACGTTGCAGTGTGAGTGTGGCTGACCACAATAGCATCCGCGCTACCACCAGTCTCTTCGGCGGTGTCGAATAGTGCGTTGCCGGAATCAAAGCCAACAGGTACGCGGCCAGCGCCGAACGCCGACCAAGTACCAAACCCCAGCAACGTGCCAGGATTGGTACTGTTAGTGGCGTTAATGTAGATTGAGCCGACGGGATGTAGAGCCGCCATTGCAGCTTGCACAAACGCCGTCGTGGCCAGCGCCGTTGAACTATTGCCAAACGATTGCGTGACGCCAGTCGTTCCGGTCGGAAGAACAGGCGATCCAGTAAACGTAGGCGACGCCAAATCGGCTTTCGTAGCTACAGCGATAGCGATGTTGGCAAACTCGGTGTTGATTTCCGTGCCCTTGACGATCTTGAGCGGATCGCCAGAGGACAGGTTGTCCTTGGTCGCAAAGTTTGTGCTCTGAACGTAGTTACTCATGATACCTTGCCCTCTTTAGCCTGGATCTCGATCTTCTGGATCGACATGGAAGCGCCGTTGATGTTGGATTCGTAGCCGGTTTGCACGACCTTGCCGCTGCCGCTGGCCGGCGTCTGAAGCTGTTGCAGTGCAACACCGTCTGCGTACTGCGCCACCGGGACACCATTAGCGCCATACTCAGCGATGCCGTACTCCGACTCGCCCTGCGTCGGGATCGACATGTTGGCCGACAGATAGTTGGCCGAGAAGTCAAAGCCCCACTTGGCCGTAACGAACTGGTTTGAGCCGCCGATCACGATGACCTTCAGGCGCTTCAAGATCGAAGTGACGTTCTGATTGCCCAGATCGGCGTGGTTCGTGAAGTATTGCATCCGATAAGCGGATGTGTAGTCTTGATAGCCGAAATACTTTCCGACGTAGCCATTCTTTCCAACCAGTACATCGCCATTTTTACGGGAAAACAGCGCGGTCGGCTCAATCGAGTCCCAGGTCGTGACGCGGAAAGACCCATCTTGCAACTGCACGCGGGTGTCAAAGCAATACACCTCTTTGACCGACGGAAGCGTCAGCAAATAGAAGGCTTCCTTCTCTGAGTACACCGATTTGATGTTCGCCAGCGTCTCGCCGCTGATGATATTCATCAGGTCGCTGCGGACGTTTTTGGACAAGTCACCCAGCGGGGCCGACTTCTCCACAATCGTCCTGGCGAACGAGCGCACGCCAGAGTTGGACAGGAACAGGACATCTTTGCCCGTGTTCTGGATCGAATCGCGGGCGATGCAGCCGATGCCGCCCACCGTGTCGTACAGCGTGATTGAGGCAGGCGTAGTCGCTCCCGAATACACCAGAATCTGACGCGATCCAAAGATGATCAGGAAATTGTTGTGAGCCGCAAGGCCAGAGATGTTGTCCGCACCGCTAGGCCAGACGCGGTTGATGTCCAGCGTGCCAGATGTGCCGCCCGTCCAGATATGGCCCGCCAGAATGTCCGAGAACGACACGGTCGTGTTGTCCGTCGTCGTGTCAGCCACCCACAGACGGCCGTAAGCCGAGATGACGATATTGCCAGACGGCACCGTGCCAGCGTAACCCGTCTTCTCGCTCACACGGCGATACGTCGTCGTGCTCACTGCCGGATCAAAGATCAGCGGGTTGTGGTTTTCTTGGAAGAAATAGGTGATTCCGTTGAGCGAAGCGCACGACCAGTTGCTGGCCGTGATCGTCGGGGCGGTACCCCCACCCCCGTAAGTCAGCTCGGAGACAGCGTTGGAGCCATCGAGCTTGAACAGCTTGTTATTTCCGGCAAACAGAACGGTCGTCGTGCCGTCCGTCTGCACCAGCTCATGGATCACGCCGATGTCGTTAGCGCCCAGGTTGCCCGAGCTGGAGTTAACGCGAGTCCACCCTTTGCGCGAACCGATGCGGCCATACTGATCGATGATGCAGTTGTTGGCCACCAAGGCAAAGCCAGCATTCAAATCAAGAGGCGAATCTTGAGTGTTCAGGCCGTAGAAACCCGGCGCTGAGATGCTGTAGGTGGAGATTGCTTCGCTCATACGGCTTGGAATGCGTCGTAGTCAGGAAAGCGCGATGCTTCCAAAGCGATGTAGTCGGACAGCATCAGGCGATACAGTTGATAGGCTTCCGAGGAAGTCAGCCCCCCGTCTTCTCCGCGCTCGGCCAATGCACGGGCGTAGGCGTTCTGAACGATCAAAACGTCCGGGGCCAAGACCGAAGTGCTGTCAGAAGTCAGAGGTGCTTGCGGGATGTTCAGCGTGAACTGCAAGTTGTAGACACCGTCCGGGCGCGAGTACAGAGTCACCTTGGCGTCGCCGTTGCCGTCAACGCCGTCGAAGATGAACTCGGACGGGATGCCGTAGACGGGCGTCGCAAAGTTCTGGCGACGGTTCATCCACTCGTAGGAGATGTTACGCAGCGTCACGTTGGAGGTGACGTTGATCGCGTCTTCCAGACGAAACTTCTGGCCAGCGCCAGTGAGCGAGTAGACGTAGGTGTTCGCAACCGTGTTAACTTGGATCACTTGCTCAAGTGAATTCCAAGTGTAAGCGTCCTCAACTTGGCGCTTGGCGTCGTTTACAAACTTGCCGATCAACGCCGAGTACGTCGTCTCGCCGCTGGTGGAGACAGGCGTCTCACGCAAGCGCGTGAGCACATCGTTGATCATCTCAAGGTACGTCATTTCTTGTTCCTTGCCGAGATCGCCTTAGCCTTCGCTTTGGCGTCTGCTTTGGACGATGCGCCCCAAGCCTGCAAGGACAAGAGAAGTCGAGTTGGCTCGCCATCCTTGTACTCCGGCCCAGGCATATTGCCCATACGCGCTAAGAAGGAGGCCCTACGAGGGTTGTCGCCCGACTTCACCGGGGCTTTCAAATTGCCGCCGGTAGCAGCATTATAGGATGATCGCCCCTTGGCGTTCAAGCCGCCAGAGGGCGATTTTCCTTCTTTGCGCGTCCAGGCGGGCGTCTTCATGGCTTCTTCTTGGCCGTCTTGGCAGACTGCTTGAAGGCCGCAGGCGTAGGAGCGCCCTTGGTGCCGGGTTTACGCATCTTCTCGCCGGAGCCGGCTTCGATGCGTTTGCGCTTGGCGTTAATATTTGAATAGAGACCGGGCTTCATTTTTTCTTCGCCTTTCCAGCTTGCGACAGAGCAATAGCCACCGCTTGCTTTTGCGACTTGACGACCGGGCCACCCCTGCCAGAGTGCAGGGTGCCCGACTTGTACTCGCGCATAACCTTGCTGATCTTCTTTTCGGCTTTGGTCTTTTTCATACCAATTCCGTCACAGAAAGTGTTACCGTAGTAACCGCAGCGTCCTTGATAACCGCGATCTTGTGGCCTGGGGTGACCCGAACAATTTCAGAAAAATTATTGGGGATCATGGCCGATGTCGTAAGGTTTGCAGTTGGGTTTGCACCAATCGCAATATGGCAATGGCCCGACGAACAAGCCAAGCGAATCATGGTGGTATTTGCGCCAAATGCGGTTGATTGAACGCTGGAGTTGGTGACGGTAAAAATCTGCGTGGTACCAAAGCTCGGTACACCCATCGCCACGTTGTTTGGATCGAGTTGAAAGGTAGACATTATTTCTTTCCCCGAGTCATCTTGTTGGTCATCGTGCGCTGACCGCGAACGGGCAGCTTGGGCGCCATCGGCATACCGGCAGGCTTCTTAGTCGGGGCTTTGGGCTTGGACATTTTGGGTGCTTTTCCGTACATGATTAGTCCTTAAAGGGTAAATTCTTTACGGGGCCGTCCGCGGGGACGAACGGGTTGTTGCGGTGCGGTAAACGGAGTGTCTACGCGCTGCTCATTTTGGGTGTCCGGTTGCGCTTCGTCAACACGGACGTAGCCGGAGTGCCCGCGCATGGAATCAATGTCGTGCTGGAGAGTGAACGTCACCGTATTACCACTTTGGAGGCAGCGAAACGTAGCCATATGAATCCTAGAAAAACAGGGGGCGCTAGGCCCCCTGTGGTTTAGATCACAGCGCGAGCGATCACCAGTTGCACGGTGGTGGATGCCAAATTGACAGCGCCCCCGGTGGTGTTGGTGGTAGCAATCGTCACCGTGTTAGCGGCAGAGACGTAAGCGCGGCGCACGAGGCCAGCCTCGTCAACGCCAGCAGACATGCCGAGCACCATATCGCCCAGGGCAACGCCGGGGACGGTCACGGTGTCAGTAGCAGCGCCCTGGTCAGCCACAGAGGCCGAGTCCAGGGTACAAGAAACGTCCCAAGTGTCCGTAAACAGACCCCGGAACTGGTCATTCCCGCGACGGGAAACAACAGCGGTAGCAGCAGCCATATCAATCTCCTTAAAAAGACGCCCCCCAGCTTGTGGCTAGGGGGCTAGTCATTAGGCCGGAACGGCCAGGGCGTAGGCGGCAGAGGCGTTGGAAGCCGAGCTGGAAGCCGAGGTACGCAGAGCCTTGACGCCGTAGATGGTGTCAGCGGTGAACAGCGTGCCCAGGTATTCCTGCTTGTACTGGGTCTGCGAGCGGATGCCCAGTTGCTCGATCAGCACCATAGCGTCGCGGTGGCCCATCAGGCAGATGCGGTCAGCGCCAGAGTTGCCAGCGCCGGTGTCGGCGTTGGTGGAGGCGAAGACGGCCATGCCGTACAGTTGACCGATTTCGCCGTTGCGGATCGCATCGCCGTTGCCGATGAAGGCTTGTTCGGTGTAGCGAGCCAGACCCATCAGGGTGTTACGGCTAGACGGGGGGATCAGGAAGAAACGGCCGTCCATAGGAACGTCGTTGTCGTCCAGGCGCTGGATGGTGCGGCGGATAGCAGCATCAGTCAGAGCAGCAGCGTTAGAAGAGTTGCTGTTGTAGGCGGTGGTGCCGTCGGAGCCGATGAACGCCTTGGTGCTGTTAGCAGCGGTAGCGTAGTCGTCGGTGCCAACGGTAGCGCCGTTGAAAGCGCGGCCCAGTTGAACCAGATCGGTGTCGATACGACGAGCCAGAGCGTAACCAGCGTCTTCCGTGTAGAAAGAACGCAGCGAGGTCAGGGCCTGGACTTCGACGATGTCTTCGATCAGGCG
>Ga0181363_1000046_pt1 | contig 35613 bp, 52 predicted proteins | sample Fa13NDMLBSN_FD_130109 | JGI IMG/M metagenome (GOLD analysis project Ga0181363, IMG submission 130109) | Freshwater viral communities from Lake Michigan, USA - Fa13.ND.MLB.S.N | ecosystem: Environmental > Aquatic > Freshwater > Lake | place: USA: Michigan | collected 2013-09-23
GTTCCAGCAAGGCCGAGGCGGTCTGTCCGTTGGCGCTACCGGCGCTCGGCCTAGCGGTGCGGCAGGCTTGGGCGCAACGACTCCTGAGATGGAGGCGTACTATAACGCCCTGGCGCAGCAAGATGCGCTTCTGGCCTCTGAGGCCATGCAGGCCGGTCAGCAGCAGACATCATTCGGCGCAGGGCTACTCGGCACCGCAGGCAACCTCCTGACGCAAGGTTATCAGGGTCAGGTCGGCGCTCTGGCTCCGTACCAGGCTTATCTCGGCGGCGTCGGGTCGCTGGAGGCGCAGGGCCAGCAAGCTCTTGAGCTTGGCTCCGCGCTGGGCGGTCGCATTGCCAACCTGACGGGCGCAAATGCGCTGTATGGTGGCGGCATGGCTTCAGCGCAAACGCAAGCAGCGGCTAACGCTTACAACCCGTTTGCCACGGCGCTGGTTAATGCGTCTAGTAACCCGGCATTTGGCCGCGCTGTATCGCCGTATATCAATGCAGGGCGGTCCATGTTTAGCGACGGCCCCAGCAACGTCTACGGCTATGGTGGACAGGGCAGGCCACTTGAGTACAGTTCTTCGATGGACTTCGGAATCTAAAGGGTAGATCATGGCCGACATCGTTCAATCTCTCTTCGGCGTCACGCCTGAGCTGTACCAGCAAGCACAGGCGCAGCGCGCTGCCGAGCAGGCGCTGCAATACGCAAAACTTGACCCGTTCCAGCAGGCTAACTTTGCCATCGGTCGCGGTGCGTACCAATTGGCAGGCGCGCTAGGCGGTACTGACCCGCAGCTCCAGATGATCAGCACGCGCAACTCGATTGCTCGGCAGATCAATTACAACGACCCGAATTCGATCATGCAGGGTGTGCAGAGGCTCAATCAGGCTGGCGATACGGTCGGGGCAATGCAATTGGCTGATGTGGCTCGCAAGATGGAAAGCGAGATGGCGCAGCGTAATCAGCGCCTAGCAGCGGCCAAGGCTAGTGAAGCGCAAGCGGCTAAGGATCAGGCTGAACTTGCAGATATTGTGGCGCAGAGGGCCGCGTTTGAGCGTTTGTACCCGACTGCGGCAGCGGCGCCAGCCGCCGCGCCTGCGGCTGCTCCGGAGGCTGCTGCTCCGGAGGCGGTAGCGCCCGGTATAAGATTTGAAGATGTTTCCGCAGGTACGCGAGCAGGTATACCAATCGTTAACCGTGTGGGAGTTGGTACGATTGTCCCGCAATCCGATTTGACGGGCGTTCCGTTGCCTCCTGTTGGTGGGGCTCCTATGCCTGCTCCGGCCCCTGCTGCGGCCCCTGCTCCTGTTGCGGCTCCGGCTCCTGCGGCCCCGGCACAGACCCGCGCTACGCTGGCACAGCAAATCGCTAATCTCGAATCCGAGCGAGGCAAACTGCTTGCGCTGACGAAAGTTCCTGCGGCTAAGGCCCGAGCAGACGTGCTGGGTGAGCAGATCAAAGACCTGCGTTCGCAGCTCAAGCCAACTGAGATTGCCAATCTGGAGCGCGAGATTGATCAGTTCCGCGCTGATGGCGTGGCTGATACGGACCCCCGCATTAAGAACCGCCTATCCAAGATTGACAAACTCGTTAGCGGCGCGGCGGAGCGCTTTGGTGTGGACCGCGAGGCGATTGCCAAAGAACTGTACTTCAAGCCGTTCTCTGACCTTACGCAGGCTGAAGTAAAAGCAGTCAATGCTCTCGCGGAAGATAGAGAAGCTAAGAGACGCAAGTCGGGCGCAACGCAGTTCGTATTGCCTGGCGATAAGCAGCTTGCAGACATCCCTGCGTTTCGCAAACAAGTGCAAGCTACTATCGAGCCGCAACTCAAGGCGATTAACTCTGCTGATCAAGCATTGCAAGCGATCAGGGACTCGCTGGCTACCAATAACTTTGTGTCTTTCAACGCCGCGCGAGTTCAGCTTGCTAAGTCGCTAGGCGATAGCCAATTGAGCCGCCGCGATGTCGAGCAAGCGGGCGGCGACCCGTCTATTCTTGGCGGTCTTTTCGACGCGACATCTAGACTGTTTACCGGCACGCCAACAGTCGATACCCAAAACAAGATCCGCGACACTTTGAACGCTATCCGTACTGTTGCGGCCAGAAAAGCGCAGGCCGAAGTGGACGTACAACTTGATATTGCACTTGGCTCGCCTGGGTACGACGAGGCAAAAGTTAGGAGAGCACTTAACTTCCCTGAACTGCGCGCCGCACCTGTCGTGCCTGTCGTGCCTGCCGCACCGGCATCGCCCGGCGCGGTTGGGACGCGAGAGAACCCCATCAAGCTGAGATAAGGAAGTCTTATGGCCGTCTACGAATACGAAGGCAAGTTCTACGATCTGCCGGATGGGTTGTCCAACGACCAGGCGCTCGCTAAGATTCGCAGCGCAGTAGGCGGCGGCGACGCCAGCTACATGGCCGAGGCGCTTCGTAAGGGGCCAGCTTCTACCGCTGGTCTGGTAACTGGCCTAGCTAATACCGCTAGCGAAGCTGCGTCACGCATGGGCATCAACCCAATGGAGCTTGGCATTCGTGCGGGTGAAGCTACGCGCCGCGCGCTTGGATTGACTACGCCTCCACCCGCGCCTGCGTCTGCACCGCGTTCGTACGGCGAAGCTTTCATGCAAGGGCGTGAACCTATCTACCAAGGTGTTATGGGCCTTCTAGGCGGCACCGGCGCTGAACCGCAGACACTTGGCCAGAAGATAGTTGCTGGCGGTCTGCAAGCCGCTACTTCTCCAGAGTCGTACCTGTTCCCGCCTATTGCTGCGGTGCGTCGCCTGGGGCCGTTTGGTCAAGCCGTTGCACGGCCCGCAGAGCAAGCCATTGTCGGTTCCGGCGCCGAGGCTGGCGGCGAAGCAGGCGCGTACGCCGGCGCAAAAGTTGGGTCAGAAACCGCAGGGCGTATTCTTGGCGGCGTGGTCGGCGGCGGCGGCGCGTCGTATGCGGCTGGCAATGTGCCTAGAGTTGCTACGCTTAGCGGCAAGGGCTTTGATCTTGCTAAAGGGCAATGGGACAAGATTCGCGGGACTGTTCCTGAAGATCAGTTCATGAAGGATGTGGACAGCCGCATCAGCAACATTTTTATCGCTGCTGGCGCTGCCGACCCTAACTTCATGCGGACGCTTGAAACCGCAGCTAAAGCCCAAGAGGGCGTCTCGCTCAAAGCACCGGGCGCTTCTGCCGTCAATATGCCCTTGTCAGCGTTGCTGGCTAACAATCCCGTTGTTGATTCTTTCATCCAGAATCTATCGTCCCGTGATCCGGTGTTCCGCGCGCAGTACGGCGCGCAGTACGAGGCAGCTAAGGCCGCGCTGACGCAGAACCAACTGCGTCTGTTTGGCGACCCCACTAAAGCCGTCGTTACGGCAGCAGCGCCTGACCTAGCCAAAGTGCAGGCGCGGCGTGTCAAGACTTTGGATGAGCAAATTGCCGATGCCTACCAAGGTCAATCGGTCGATCCCAATGCTTTCGGCCAGCGTGTCGCCAAGTTGGTCGAGCAAAAGGAATCAGCAGCGCGCGCGTCTACCAAGCCGCTGTACCAAGAGGCGTTCGATATTGCCAAGGCCAAGAACCTAGAGTTGCCCGCCGCGTCGGTGGACGACATCTTCAACTTCGTGGCCGGCGAACGCGCGTCTGATGTGTTCAAGACTTTCCCGACCATCTATAACCGCGTATCGCAGCGCTTCCGCCCGACCACGACTGAAGGCGGGCCTACTATGGTTCAGGGCTTGGAAGTAAATCTGCCCAAGCAAACGAAGTTCTCGGCAGCTACCATTGAAGACTTGGACTCGCTCAAGCGCGAGATCAACAAGCAACTCGGCAAAGCAAACGACCCTGCCGACATCCGTCTGTTGTCCGAACTGAAATCGCGTGTGGGTGGTCATATCGACAGCCTGGACCCGGATTTCGTTACCGCATACCGCAACGCCGACAACGCCTACTTCCAGCGCGTCGGTCTGCCGTTTGATTCTGCAACGCTGCGCTCGGTGGATCGTAAGAAGTTCGTCGAGCAGATCGCGCCTGCCATCATTGGCAACAAGTCCAATGTGTCTGACTTCATTACCGCGACGGGCGAGCAGGGCGTCAACCTGGCTCGTTCCGCCTTCATTGACGCCTTCTCGACTGCCGCGCTGAAGAACGGCGTTCTTGACCCCAAGGCTGCGGCTAAGTGGCTCAAGAAGAACGAGGGTGGCGTGTCGCTGATTCCGGGACTGCGCGATGAGCTAGACGGAGCCACGCGCAATGTGCAGGGTCTTCTGGACGCTCGCGCCAGGCTCAATACCGACTTCCAGCGCGTTGCTGGCGAGCAGATTCTCAGCACCCAAGGCGTCCGTAGCCCGCAGGAACTGGTCACCAAGATGTACGGCGATGTGAACTTCACCAACAAGTTTATGAAACAGTACGGCGCGGATACCGATTCTGTCAATGCTGTTCGCGCCTTCATGCTGGACGACATCGTCCGTGCGGGCGATCCTGTAGCGATGCTGGCTGACCGCAATCGGGCGGCGATATTCAACCGCGTGTTTGGTCCGACCTATGCCCAGAAAGTGCAAGACTTTGCGGTAGCGTCTGATCGTTTGTCGCGTGACATCACCAATGTGGCGTTTCGAGGCGAGACGGTTCCCAAGACGCCTATTGAACAGCTTACCGGCGTCCCGCCAGAGCAGATTCTGTCGCGCATCTATAACCCTGTGTCTGGCCCTGTCTACGCGGTCACTTCGCTATTCAGTAAGTTCTGGGCCAAGAAAGCGTCTGACGCTACAGAAGAAAAGCTCAAGCAATTGCTGCTCAACCCTGCGGACGCGGTAAGGGTGTTTCAAACCGTGCAGCCAAGAACCGGGACTGTCTCTGCGGACAAACTTAGAGACTTGGCTGACATCGGGCGCAAGTACGGTATCGATTGGGTCCAAGAGGCTGCGGCTGATTTCGCTTCCGGCGCTGCGCGTGGTGCGGTGCAACAATCTCAGGAGTAACCGATGCTTTCTCTTCTCTCAACGCTTGGCGGCATCCTGCTCGGCGGTCTGCCGAAACTGCTCGACTACTTCCAATCCAAGCAGGATCAGAAACATGAGCTTGCCCTGGCACGGGCGCAGTCTGAGCGCGAGCTGGCTCTGGCAGCGCAGGGCTTTGCCGCCCAGGCCAAGGTCGAGGAGATCAGGTCTGATCAGATCGCCATGCAGACCGAAGCGGCCATGACCCAGGGCGCTCAGGACCACGACAAGAAGGTGCTTGAGAAGGCCAGCAAATGGGTCGCCAACTACATCGGGACCGTGCGTCCGACTGTGACCTATCTGTTTGTTCTTGAGCTGCTGGCTGTTAACGGCTTCCTGGCCTTCTACCTCTGGTCGCACCCCGAGTTGATCAGGAGCATCGACGATGTGATCAAGTACAGCGAATTGATCTTCTCTAGCGATGAGATGGCGATGCTGGGCGGCATCATCGGATTCTGGTTCGGATCGCGGGGCTTCAAGAAGTGAAGCTGTCAGAGGCTGGCGCTGAATTGATGCACAGGTACGAGGGCTGTCGCAACCGACCCTACCTGTGTCCGGCGCACATCTGGACGATTGGCTACGGCCATGTGCTGTATCAGGATCAGATTCGTTTGCCAATAGCAAACCGAAAAGAGTACCCGCTGGCCGCAGCCGACAACCGCGTATGGAGCAAGGAGGAAATCAATGCGCTATTCGCAACTGATGTCAGCAGTTTTGAACGGGGTGTTCTACGTCTTGTGCCCGGCGTATCTGGCCGTCAAGGAGCTTTCGACGCTTTGGTATCTTTTGCCTTTAATGCTGGGCTAGGCAACCTCCAGCGCAGCCAGATCAGAATCCGCGCCAACCGAGGTGAATGGGAAGGCGCGGCTGAGTCGCTCATGGATTGGACCAAGGGCGGCGGTCGAGTTTTGCCCGGCCTGGTGAAGCGCCGCGAGGCTGAGAAAGCTCTTTTTCTTTCAGACGCTGCCTAGAGTCAGGCACGGCACGCTCCTCGGTCGTGAACCGATGCTCGTTACCGCACACGCGCGATCTTCGGACGAACTCGTCGGTCTGCCTGGTTGATATTACCGTCGTCCACGCTCCGCACACCGGACACTTCATTTTTGGGCCTCCAACCGTGTTCGCGCCATTTGTCTTGGATATTGGTGTACGCGGCTGGCACGTACTTGAATTTGGGGTCTAAGATGCTTGGCTTCATTTGACTGCTTCCTTTAGGATTTCCACTCGTTCTCGGGCCGAGCGCAGCATCGTGTAGCGCTGGTGAAGGCGCTCCAAGATCGTCACGCGCCGCGCGCCGATACGCTCGTCGTTGAGCATTTGCAGGACTTGGTCCTCCGTCATCAGGTTAAGTTTTTGATTTAGTTCGCGCCAGTTCATGTTTCTTCTCCAGTTGCTCAAGCGACTTCGTGAGCCGCGCCAGTAGTCGCCCTGCTTGGTTGTACTGCTTGGTGGCAATACGAAGCTGGGCCTTGGTCGAGCGAATTCGCTCCCTGATATCGGTCATTTAAGACTCTCCATTGCAATGTCGCTGACGCTGCGCTTGTCGTGTAGCGCCGTCCAGATTTTTTCGTCCACCGTCTTGTTAGCCAGCATCACATAGCACCAGACTTCTCGCTGCTGGCCGCTACGGTGCAGGCGTCCGTTGGCTTGCTCGAAGAGTTCGAGGGACCAGGGCAGACTGAGCCAGACGATGTGGTGCCCTCCGTGCTGGAGGTTGAGTCCATGTCCAGCGGACTTGGGGTGTAGACATAGCAAACGTACTCGTCCGGCGTTCCAATCATCAATGCTGTCAACTGTTCGGGCGTGAGGGAAACGTCGCTTGAGTTCACTTAGCTCCTCTACATAGTTGTAGAAAACGATGGTGTTGGCCTGCTGGTTCTCGGCCAGCAATTCTTCGAGCCGGTCAAACTTGTGCGTGCTGAACCAAACCGGCTCGGGAGTGTAAACGAATCCCGCAGCCATCTGCTGTAGTTTTTGCGTCACCACAGCAGCGTTGACAGCCACAGCGGTTGCGTCCGGGAAGCGCGTCACAAAGTCTTTCCTCATCGCCTCGTAAGGCGCGCGGTCGGGCAAGTCCATCCGCACCTCGACCGTGTGCATGGGCGGCAGCTTGTCCTTGTACTCGCCAGGCTCCAGCACGAAGGTCGCTGGCTTGATGCGGCGCATGACCAACTCCAGCGAGCCAGGGCGCGGTTGCCAATCGCCGTACTCGCGGTTGACGAGGTAGAAGTACTGCTGCTGGAACGCGCCCTTGGACCGGCCCAGCAACTGCTGGTCGATGATCTTGCATTGGCCGAAGACATCCTCTAGGCCGTTGCTGGTGAAGCTGCCGGTCAGCCCCCAGCGCACCTTGCAGTCCAGCACCTTGGTGATCGCTTTGAAGCGCGCGCCAGAGGGGTTCTTCAGGCGCGTCAGTTCGTCGAACACCACGCCGTCGAAGTTGAGCTTCTGGGTGGCGAGCCATTGCAGGGTGTCGTAGTTGGTCACGACGACCTGTGCGACGCCATTGAGCGCGGCTAGGCGCTGCACTGGCGTGCCAACGGCCACGGCCATCGTGATGCCGGGTGCCCACTTAGGCATCTCAGCGGACCAGACGGAAGTCGCTACACGCAGCGGAGCAATGACAAGGAAGCGCTTGACATGGCCGTCGCGCAGCATATCTTGCATGGCCGTCAGCGTGATGGCGGTCTTGCCTGCACCGACCGGCGCCAAGATCATGGCGCGGTCGTGTTCGTACAGGAAGTCAGCCGCCTGGTTTTGATACGGACGCAATGAAAGCATCAACGTGGTCCTTACTCCACAGGCAGGCGTAGTTCTGGCGCATCCGGGCCATGTCGGATTGAAAGACCTTTTGTAGCTCGGACAGCCGACCGCTTGGCGCCTTGAGTTCAACGAACCAAGTAGTACCGTCTGGCAGGCATACCACGCGGTCGGCCACGCCGCGATGCGCGGGGCTGGTGAACTTGTAGGCCATGCCGCCCAGCTTCTTGACCTGAGCGACAAAGTGCTTCTCGATAGTTGACTCACGCACGTAACAACGCGCTCACTTTTTGCCGGACTTCAGCCGTCACGGCGTGACCCAAGTCTTCCGGGTCGATCAGGCGCGTCAGGAACGAGCGCAGGCGCTGTGCCTCAAGTTCGGGCTGGAGCTTGGCCTTAATCGCATCAACGAGCATGGCTCGGTCGAATGCGTCTTCGGGAGTGTCTTCGATCCACCGCAGGCAGATTGCTAGGAGTTCTTTCTCAGTCGGCATGGTTCCCCCTTGCGCGGATAGCGGCGCACAGCTTGGCGTAGACTTGGTGCGGGTTATCAGACCCGATGACATTTGCCGAATTCAGTACTTCAGGCCCACAACACGCCTCGCGCTCGTGCCGGGCGACAAGGGCGGCGAAGCGGCGCAAAGAACCATTGTCACCATCAAAGCCAACAAACCCAGCATCCCGCGCCATGCGGGTGATGTCGTCGCGGGTCATTGCTTGCGCTCCTTCGCGTCTTTGATCGCAACCAGCGCCAGGCGCACATCGACGATAGCGTTCAGGCCCGCCAGCAGCGCGTCGTCGTAGCGGTTCTCCAGCATATAGTTGTGGAGATCTTTGAGGGCTTTCTCAGCCATCATCGTTGGGTAAGCGTAGTCAAGGTTCATAAGATACTTATTTGTATGTTGAAGGACAATCGCGGCCCTGTTGACATTGGCCGTCGCACGGCGGGCATTTACGGCCCAGCCAAGGTGGGCCAGATTCTGGATCGACGAAGCCGTCCATCCATGTGTACGCCAGCGCGGTAATACAAGCGCCGATGGCAAGCCCACAGAACATTCCTAGCGCGAAGCTCATTTGCGTGTCTCTAAAAGTTTAAGCGGCGGTTTCATCCAACACCTTTTGCAGCGCGTCAATCAGGGTTTGTACTTGTGCCGGCGAGAGCGTGGTGTTCAAGGTGGCGTTCAGGCTGTGGATCGCAAAGCGAAGATCGCCGGCGTCTTTACTGAGCAAGATGTTGTCGTAGCCGTAAGCGTTGATGCAGATGATTCCCATAGTAGACTCCAGTTGATTGGGGCTCGACTGTAACACAGTAAAAAACTTTTGCACAAGTCTTTTTTTTCATGTATCATCCAGCCCATGCAACACTCAAACATCGTCGGCGGTTCAACCGCCAAGCGCGTCATCAACTGCCCTGGCTCTGTGAGGCTGGTGCAGAAGATGCCCCCTCAACCCAGCAGCAAGTACGCCGAGCAAGGCACGCTGCTGCACAACATCATCAGCGAGTACCTTGAGCGCGACAATGTGCCGCTTCAATCGTTCGTTGACGAGAAGTTCACGATGGCGCTGATGGAGGAAAAGCTCCTTCCAGCTTTGGATTTGCTCAATGAGATCGACCCCAACAACGAGTTGGTCTACAAGGTCGAGAGCCGGGTCGGCTTTGGCGATTTGCTGCCTGGCGTGTTCGGCTCGACCGATCTCTTGGGCCGCATTGGCGACCGCGCCATTGTGCTGGATTGGAAGTTCGGCGATGGTGTGGTGGTGACTGCCGAAGAGAACGAACAGCTAATGTTCTACGCAGCCGCCGCGATGCGTACGCCAGAGACAGCTTGGGTCTTTGATGGCGCGGCAGAGATCGAACTGATCATTGTCCAGCCGCCCGTAATGCGGCGCTGGGTGACGACCAGGGAGCGCATCGCGCAGTTCGAGCGTGAGCTTGTTAGGGCGGTGAAGACGGCGCAAACGCCTGACGCGCCTCTGGCGCAAGGCGATCATTGCCGCTGGTGCGCCGCCAAGCCGATCTGCCCGCAGATGACCGGCGCTGTGGACCGCGCTCTCAAGCAACAGATTGTGAATCTGGATGTTGACACGCTGGGCCAATATCTGAAGAATGCTGATCTCTTGGAAGAGTGGATCAAGGATTTGCGCGCGCTGGCCTTTGGCCTTCTGGAGAAGAATGTCGCTGTGCCAGGCTACAAGCTGGTGCAAAAGCAAGCGCGGCGCAAGTGGACCGATGAACAAGAGGCCCGTAGGGTTCTCATGGAAATGGGTCTGAAAGAATCTGTCGTCGTCGAGACTTCGACCATGTCTCCGGCGCAGGCCGAGAAGGCGCTCAAAAAGCGCTTTAGCGAACTGCCCGAAGGTTTGATCAAGTCCGAGTCGTCAGGTACGACTCTCGCCCCGGTCGAAGACGACCGGCCAGCGGTGCAGTCGTTCGTCGGGCTGTCAAAAGCCCTTAGTAAACTGTGAAGGAAAATCATGTCCAATATCGTTAAGTTCTCCGGCGCTAACCTGCCGGCTGTTTCTTCCCTCTCCACCGCGCTTCGCACCATCGCCAACGATGTCAGCGTCTCGTCGTCGGCCATCATCAAGATGGACCGCACGGGGCATTGGGTCTTCGGCGCTGATCAGACTGAGGCCGAGGACGACGCCCGCTGGGCGGTCAACCCCTTCTCTTTCGTCCACGGCTTCATTGCCTGGGGCGACGGCGAAGTGCTGGCCGAAAAGCTCGGGCCTGTCACCGAGCCGCTGCCTGAACTCGAAGCCGCGCCTCCTGGCGCGAAGAAGGGCTGGGAACCGCAGACGGGTCTGTCTCTGAAGTGCATCAGCGGCGGCGACGCTGGCCTGGAAGCGCGCTTTACCACGACTTCGGTCGGCGGTCGTCGCGCTGTGCAGACTCTGGCCGTAGCCATCGCGCAGCAAGTGGAGAAGGACCAATCCAAGCCGGTGCCTATCGTGCGCCTTAGCAAGGATCACTACGCACACAAGAGTTACGGTCGTATCTATACGCCCGTGTTCGAAGTGGTCGAGTGGGTTGGTATGGATGGTGAAGGCGCTACTGAGGAGGCCGATGAGGCTCCCGCTGCTGGCCGTCGTCGTCGTTCTGCCTAAGTGAGAATAGGGGGTGTCCCGAGTCTGGACGCCCCCGCCTATTATGAAATTCGGATCAGTTTGTAGCGGCATCGAAGCCGCTTCTGTGGCGTGGGGGCCGCTTGGTTGGAAAGCGGCTTGGTTCAGCGAGATCGAACCGTTCCCCTGCGCGGTGCTAAAGCATCACTACCCCGATGTCCCCAATCTGGGCGACATGACCAAATTACCCGACCTGATCCGTAGCGGTCGGGTTGAGGCGCCTGATCTTCTTTGTGGCGGCACGCCATGTCAGGCATTTTCCGTAGCCGGTCTGCGCCAGTCGTTGGCCGATGAGCGCGGCAATTTGTCTCTAACATTTTGTGAGATTGCAGATGCAATTGATGAAAAGCGAAAGTCCATCATCTTCTGGGAAAACGTCCCCGGCGTCCTCAACACCAAAGATAACGCCTTCGGGTGTTTTCTGGGAGCGCTTGCCGGCGAAGATGATGCTCTCGTCCCGCCAGGGGGGCGATGGTCAAACGCTGGTTTTATTGATGGTCCCCAAAGAACAGTCGCGTGGCGAGTCCTCGACGCCCAATATTTCGGAGTGGCCCAACGACGCCGTCGTGTGTTCGTTGTCGCAAGTGCTAGAGCAGACTTCGATCCCGCAGCGGTTCTTTTTGAGTTCGAAGGCTTCCGCCGGGATATTGCGCCGAGCAGAGAAGCGCGGCAAAGTGTTGCCCCCACAGTTGGAGCAGGCGCTCCGTTCAGTCGCACAGGAAATGAAAGAGTAGAGGCGGAAGCGATGGTGGCGCAGGTTATGGGGTGTGAGTTTGGCCCTTCAGGCGGTCGTTTCACAGACTTGAACCCTACGCTCGACACTCGCGCCAAGGACGGGCCGATACGAAACCAACTGGCTGGCGCTGTCATCACAATGGCTCACGGCCAAGGCGGCGCTGAGATTGCAATAGATCGCACGCCGACCTTGACTTGCAACCATGAAGCGCCGATTGCCTTTCACCCCACCCAAGACCCAATCAGCAGCGCAAATGTTTGCCATTCATTAGGGGCTAATAGCAATGCAACGGCGGCTGTTGCAGTAGGCACAGACTGCTATAACGGCAACCTAACCGGCGACATTGCCGCCACGATGGGAACACCTGGCTCTAGCATCAATGCCAGCGGGCCTACTGTGATGGTGCCTATTTGTTGGGATGAAGAACTCAATGCCAGCATTGACCAAGCCGGAACTTTGCTGCGCGGTGGGGATGGTGGTAGGCATGATGGCGTGGCAGTTCCTCAACCTATCAGCATTCACCCGCATTGCATCGGTCGCGCACCAGAAGCCGGGCCGCAGGGCAAGGAGTATCTGCTGGATGGCTCTGCATATTGCATGGACAGCCGGGGACAACCTCAGGCGGTGGCGTTTGATTGGAAGATGGGCGAGAAAGCGCGTTCTATTGCAATCAACAAAGAACAAGCGCCGACGCTGGGGGCTCAGGCAGATCGCTACGCGGTACAGATCGCCATGCAAGTCCGCCGTTTAACCCCCGTCGAGTGCGAACGCCTGCAAGGATTCCCAGACAACTACACCAACATCAAAGACAAGTGCCCAGATGGGCCTCGATACAAGGCTCTGGGCAATAGCTGGGCCGTGCCTGTGGTGCGCTGGATAGGAGAGCGAATTGCGCGTTCTCTGGGTTGACTTCGAGACGCGCAGCCGAGTCGATCTCGGCGCCAACGGCGTCTACAACTACGCGCAGGACATGAGTACCGAGGTGCTGTGTATGTCCTACGCCTTCGACGATGGCGATGTGCAGACATGGCGTCCTGTCTATATAGATGCCGATGGTCGTGTACAAAAACCGCCGTTTCCTGTACAGGTCGCACAACACACAGGCCCGATCTACGCGCATAACGCGGCGTTTGAACGTCTGATCTTTTGGTATGTCTTGCAGCAGAACTTCAAACTGGAGCAGTTCTACTGCACCGCAACACAGGCCCGCGCTAACTGCGCGCCTGGTGGCCTGGAGGATGTCGGGCGCTTCGCTGGTGCCAGCATGAAGAAGGACCATCGCGGCAGTCAACTGATCCGGCTGCTGTCAATCCCTCGCGCTGATGGCACTTTCAGCGACGACCCCGCGCTGATGGCCGAGATGGTGGCTTACTGCGAGCAGGATGTCCGGGCCATGCGCGAGATCAGCAAGGCCATGCGCCCGCTATCCGCTGAAGAACTGGCCGACTACCATGTCTCCGAGCGCATCAACGACCGGGGCGTGCTGGTCGATGTACCTCTTGCCAAGGCTGCGATGCGCTACGCGCAGGACGAACTCGTCGAGATCGAGGAGCGCGTCGCAGAACTGACCGACGGCGAGATCGCCAGCGTGCGCTCGCCCAAGATGCGCGAGTGGGTGCTGGCGCGGGTCGGTGAGCAGGCCAAGAAGCTGATGTGGGTGGCTGATAAATATTCAATCGACAAGGCCGTGCGGGCGAACCTGCTGGCGATGGAGAATCCCGATGAGATACCGCCCGCTGTTGCCGAGGTCATCCAATGCGCGGACGACCTATGGGCGTCGTCAGTTGCGAAGTTCAGCCGCATGGCAGACCTGGCAGACGACGAGGATCACCGAGTCCGTGGCGCTTTTGTCTTCGCTGGGGGTTCCGCCACAGGTCGTGCATCGAGCTATGGCCTCCAAGTGCATAACTTCACTCGCAAGTGCGCTAAGGAGCCTGACGAGGTTCGAACCGCTATGGTCCGAGGTCACAGTATCGTGCCAAAGTACGGACGACGAACCACCGATGTTCTTCGGGGAATGCTCCGGCCCGCACTAACGCCAGCGCCAGGCAAGAAGTTCGTCGTGGCCGATTGGTCGGCTATCGAAGGCCGCGTGAACCCGTGGCTGGCTGCGAGCAAGGCCGGCGATGCCAAGCTGGACATCTTCCGCAACAAGCTAGACCCCTACAAGGTCAACGCCGCTGCGACCTACGGCGTGGCCTACGAGGCCGTCACCGACGAGCAGCGCCAGGTCGGCAAGGTGCAGGAGCTTGCGCTCGGCTTCGCTGGCGGTATCGGCGCGTTCGCCGCGATGGGCCGCGCCTACGGCGTGCATATCGAGGAGGCGCAGGCCAAGCGGATCGTCGAGGCGTGGCGCAGAGCTAACCCGTGGTCTGTGCCGTTCTGGCAATCGCTCGAAGAGGCGTACACCCGAGCGATGCGAAACAAGGGCTACGAGTTCAGCGCGGGGCGTGTGACCTACTGCTTCGACGGATTGCACCTCTGGTATATGCTGCCGTCCGGTCGCGTGCTATGCTACCCCTACGCTCGGCTGGAAAGCGACGGCGTGACTTACGCCAAAGCATCGTGGAAACCAGCCGCAGACGCCAAAGAGTGGCCCCGCGCGCGTCTTTGGAAGGGTCTGGCTTGCGAGAACATCACGCAGGCGACCGCTAACGACATCCTGCGCTGTGCCTTACGCCAACTTGACAACGTGGTGCTTCATGTCCACGACGAAATCGTGATCGAGACGGATAAACCCGAGGATGTCAAGAGCGCTCTCGGCGCTATCATGTCCACCTCGCCCGCATGGGCAAGCGACCTTCCTCTGACCGCCGAGGTCAAAATCATGTCCCGCTACGGGAAATAAAAACGCCCGCTGGCAGGCGGGCGTAAAGGATCAACTCATGGCAACTAACTTCATGGATTATATGGTAAGTCTCGCTCCTGAAGGCGAGACTTTTTTAATTGTCAAGCAAAAACCACAGGGCGGCACTCACGCCGATGGCACACCCAAATGCACCTGGCCTGCGTTCTGGCCGACCGCCCGTCAGCGTGAGGGCGAATCGTGGTACGGCAACACCGCCAGCTTCATTTTGGATCGAATGGGTGACCGACCAAGCGCCAGCGCCGCGAACTGCGAGTACGTGCTGGGCATGGCGCTGGACGACATTGGAACGAAGAGCAAGACCCCGCCTCTGCCCCCGACCTGGATCATGGAGACGAGTCCGGGCAACTATCAATGGTGGTACACCTTTAGCGATCAACCCACGAAGGGCGATTTCAGCGCGGCGATCATCGCCATCGCCGCTGCCGGGTACACCGACGCAGGGGCCGTGAACCCGGTGCGGAATTTCCGCCTGCCGGGTAGCGTCAACATCAAACCGGGCCGCGATAACTTCGTCTCTCGCTTGGTCGAGTTTCACCCCGAGCGCGAGTACACCCTCCCGGAGATTTGCGCCGCCTTGAATGTCGTGCCTGGTGAGGCCAGCGAAGCATTCCGCCCGATCAAACTCGGCGACGACGGGAACGACGACGTGCTGGCGTGGCTGTCCGATCAGGGCGTGCTGCTACGCAAACCCAACCCCGAGGGCTGGGCTGGCGTCGTCTGCCCTAACTCAGCCGCACATACCGACGGGAACCCGGAAGGGCGCTACAACCCCGCCATGCGCGCGTACTGCTGCCTGCACTCGCATTGCACCGAGTTCGATTCGGGTCTGTTCCTAAACTGGGTCGCAGAGCAAGGCGGCCCCCGGCACGCGCCGGGCTTACGTGATGAGCTACTGGTTTCGGCGATGCACGATGCAATGGCAAAACTTACGCCCACACCTGAGTTCCCCGACGAGGCCGCGCGCGTTGTCGCCGAGGCCGAGCGCAAGGAGCTGGGTCGCCTGGCCCGTGCCGATTGGTACGAGCGCTTTTGCTACATCCAAGACAGCGATAATTACTTCGACCTGCAAGACCGCCGCGAACTGTCGCGCTCGACTTTTAACGCGCTGTTCCGGCATATCGAGTGCCGGTCTAAGCATGGCAAACACCCCAAAATCGAAGCGTCCGTCTGCTTTGACGAGAACCGGCAGGAGATGGGCGCTCGCGTCCTCGTCGGCGTGACCTACGCCGCAGGTGAAGAGGTGTTGATGCTGCGCGACGGTGACCTCTACGGCAACCGCTGGCGTGACGCGCGCCCTGGTGCGAGTGCGGCGGGGGACATAACCCCGTGGCTGCGTCATTGCGAGGCGCTCATCCCCGAGGCCAGCGAGCGAGAGCACGTTTGGGACGTCATGGCCTTCAAACTCCAGCATCCCGAGGTCAAGATCAACCACGCCATTCTTCATGCTGGCGATCAAGGGTGCGGTAAGGACACGCTATGGGCACCGTTCATCTGGGCGGTCTGCGGGCCGCATCTCAAGAATCGCGGTCTGCTCGATAACGACACGCTCGGCAGTCAATGGGGCTATCAACTTGAGTCCGAGATTCTTATTCTTAACGAGTTGAAAGAACCCGAGGCCAAGGATCGCCGCGCCTTGGCGAACAAACTTAAACCCATCATCGCCGCGCCGCCGGAGATGCTGACGATCAACCGCAAGGGACTGCACCCGTACCAGATGCTCAACCGGATGTTTGTCCTCGCCTTCAGTAATGACGCTGTACCGATCAGCTTGGACTCGCAGGACCGGCGCTGGTTCTGCATCTGGTCAACTGCGCCGCGCATGGCACCCGAGGCCGCGCACCGAATGTGGGGTTGGTACAAGTCGGGCGGGTATGGAGCGATTGCGGCCTGGCTTGCTGCGCGGGGTGTGAGCGCGTTTAACCCGTCGGCCACGCCTGCCTGGACGGAATTTAAAGCCAACCTAGTCGAACACGGGATGTCGATGGCCGAGTCCTACCTCGTCGAGATGATGCGCTCGCGTGGCGGCGAGTTCGCCCGTGGCGTGGTCGGATCCCCCTTCCACAGCTTGTGTGATCGAGTCGCGCAGGCTGTGCCTGCTGGCGTCAAAGTCCCGCAGGCCGCGCTCCTGCACGCACTCAAGGAGGCAGGCTGGATCGACTTTGGCCGCGTCGCCAGTACCGATTACGCGACCAAGAAGAATATTTGGGTGCATCCCGACCTCAAGGTCAGCAAGTCGGAGGCGCGGCGACTGGTCGAGGAGACGCCCCAGCCGCTGATGGTCAGGGTGAAATAGCTATAAACTTTGAAAAGAAAAACGGGCCTCACGGCCCGTTCTTATTTGCGTCCGAGAATGATTCGAATCAGGAGCGCGATTCCCGCATAGAGCATACCGCCTCCTCTTCAATGCGTGCGATGGTGGCCTCGCATAGGACTTCGGCGATGTTGTGCCCCCCGACGTAGGCGCGGTACAGATACGCGGCGGCAGGGAACCCTACCTCCGGGTCCGCCTCCTCGTAATCGAGTTCGCACTCGATCTCCAGCCCATCGCGGGTGACGTAGGTGTATTCGATCACCCCAGCGCCTCCTCGATCACTTCTGGCCCGACCAAGACGGACGCGGCATGGTTATAGGCGTCGGTTCCGTAGGTGCCTAGTCCGTAGTCGAGCACGTGCGTGCCGGATCCGTTCAAGGCCGCGTATTGGGCGATGTAACTGCCCACAGTCGTGCCCTTCTTGAACTTGGGGAAACTGCGTTTGACCGTGGACAGCTCGCGCTTACGCTTGGCCATGTAGGACTTGATCTCTTTGTCGCTGACGTAAATCATTCTTCGGTCTCCTCTTCAAAGTGCTCGGACAGCTCGTCCCAATTGATCTCGTCGGTGCAGAGAAAGTCGCGCATAAAGTCGGGCATGGCGTCGGCGGCCTCTTCGATGGCCTCCTTAGCGGCATCAACGTCGGCGATGCTCTCAGGGTTAAACCAAACATTGACCAGCCAAGTGGCCCGATTCGTCCAGCCGTTGTAGGTGTTGTCGCTCATGGTTTCATGCTCCAGAAGAAGTAGGCAAAGGGCGCGCCGATGAGGGCGGCGCAGAGGAGGGCAGCCAGGATTTCGGCCAGGCCGCCAGGTTTATGGTCGGGTCGCATCATGCCGCCTTGATGTAGCCGTCGGCGTCGATTGCGACGCGGCTGCCGTCGTGGAACTCGTAGATACCGTCGCTAACGAGTTCGAAGCGCTCGCGTTCGCCGTAGAAAAAGTCCTCCGGCGTAGCGTGCAGGTGACCGTTGATGTACTTGTCAGCGATGGTGCCGAGTCGCAATTCGGGGCCGCAGACATAGATCAGCGACCCATCGAAAAATTCGTGGATCGTCGCCTCTCCGTCCCAGTCTTGAGTGAACGAGCAGGATTGCCGATCGACGAGTCGCTCGGCCTCCTCTTTAGCGCCGGAGTGCCAGAGGGTGATGATGTTTTGTGCGTTCGACATGGTTAAAGTGCCTTAATGATGAAGTGACCGACGAGGCCGAGACAAACCGCGCCGAGAAGCGAGAACATAGTAAGCGCGAGCACTTGCAATAGTTCTTCGCTAACAGATTTACGCGGCGGAATCTTGTAAGGGGTGTAGCGCACGATTACTCTCTTGAATGCAACGCATACCGATAACTAGCTACGCGAGCAGCGAATGCAGTCGGATCAACTTCGATATATTCGATTGTCTCTGGGTATACATGGATAAAGATTGCCTCGAGTAGCTGCATGGACAGCTCGAACGCGGGGCCGTGAGTATCAAAGGGTTTATCTAAATGGTGTGCCCAAGCTTGGGCGGTCTGTTCATAGTTCACAGAGGGGTCAACGTATGTCGGCATATCTGCTCCGGTTAATAGGTGATGTAAATGACCAGAGGCATAAGAATCACGATATAGCAGATCCCTGCAAGGATTTGGTCGTGGGTTTTGTCGCTCATGCTGTTTGCTCCTTGGTTGTTGATGTAGTGACTGTAAAAGATTATTTGACAAAGAGAATAGGTGTTTACCCTATCAATCCTGGCTGACTAGCACATATGTCCAGCCGGCGAGTTTGGCCCAATATTCGCCGTAGACAATTGCATCGAAGCGACTGGCGCAGAGTCGGGACTCAGCGTAGGAGCCATCTGCGCGGGAGAGAATGACGCGGGTCATGCTTTGAACTCCTGAGATTGAATCTGAATGCGGATGTAGTCGGCGAGAAGATCCCGCACAACATCGTCGCTAAAGACAATGCCAGCACAGTCGCCGGTAGTGACCCCGAGTCGGTCTTGGATCAGCAGAACAGCGGCGGTAAGCGCGTCATCTGCGAGTTCTTTCATCTGGTCATTGGTCATAATTTGATCCTTATGCGTGGTTGTGGAAAAAGACGATCTCGACGAGGTGGCACTCACCATCGCCGCCGCTGACTTCGCAGGTGGCGAATCCGACGGACTCTTGAGGACTGAAGTGACCGAATGTGTAGCCATCGGGAACACCCTCAGTCGCCACGGATTCGGCGAAGTTGTCGAACTCGCGGATCTCGGCATCCGTCAGCCCGGATGCGTCGCCGTTGACGATGTAGGGCAAGAGGTGGTCGCCGATGGTGACCTCGTAGGTGCGGATGCGTTCGGATGTGGCGCTCATGGTGTTCCCCTAAAGTTCAAATGGCCCAAATATCAATGCCAGTGGCCTGAGGGCAATTGGCAAGGATGAAACGCTCCACATCAAAGGACGATGTGGCCCACTGATCACCAACATGATTGGTGCGATCTGCAAAATAATTGAATCGGTAGAGTCGCATGGTGTGTGCTCCGTTGCGTTGTTGATGTAGTGACTGTAAGGGATTCTTTGGCAGAGTCAACAGCTTTTTTCTAGGGGTTTTCCCTAGTTCTGGGTCATGGCTGGGTCATGGATGGGTCATGTTTTTTGGCGTGATGACCCAGAGAAAAGGCGTGGCAAATCAAGGACTTAGATGCGTTCTGGGTCATCTGGGTCATCTATTTACTATAGATAAAGGAAATAAAATATAGGGTGTATAGGTTCCGCGACCCACCGCGTCTGCAACATGGGGTTCAGCGACTAAAATGTGGTGACCCAGATTGCCCAGATGACCCAGAACTATGGCTAGACCCTGCAAGCACGACACGACCTACTTTCAACGCGCATTGTCGGACGCGCAACGCACGGTTCTGCTACACGCTGGACAAGGCGACCTATCGCGTGGGTTCCACGAGGTGCTCGATTTGTACGCGACGATTCATGCTCTCAGACCGGCAGATTTTAGAAAACCGGGGACAGATCAAGTACCGGCAAAAAGCACCCCCTGATCTTCTTACTCTGTCCCCAATTTTGTCGGGCCAGATGGTTTGTGAGCGCTCACTAACATCAGCCAGGCTTGGAGTGAGTGCTTACTAACCTCCAGGCTTGTGAGTGAGTGCTTACTAACTTCCAGGCTTTTGAGTGAGTGCTCACTAACATGGGGGGGAGGGTCTTGGCCGACGGTGAAAAATTGCGGGTGCCTCCTACCCTCTGAAAAAGTGAAAACGGCAAAATAGCCCTTTAGCTCTTGGGCCAATTGAAAAACCGCCCTAGAATTGCCCATATGACCTACAAACCGCCGGCGGTCCTGCCGAAAACGGAATATCAGCGCGTCAAAGAACTCAAGCGGATGCTCATTGAGGGCAAAGGCGAGCGCGTCGTGCAAAAGGTGATCGACATCGCCCTGGATGACAACCATCCGAGTCAGATGGCGGCACTCAAGATGTGCATGGACCGAGCGCTACCGATGAGCGTCTTTGAGAAGACCTCCGCGCAGAGAAGCGCAGTCACGATCAACATCACGGGGCTGGGCCAAGCGCCGGCGCCAGAGATTATCGAGGCAGAAGATGAGTGATCTGAACTTCTCCCTACTGCCCTGGCAGCAAGAGGTCTACGCCGACCCGACGCGATTTAAAGTGATCGCTGCCGGACGGCGGTGCGGGAAGTCCCGCCTGGCGGCAACGACGCTGATCATCGAGGGGCTGCGCTGTCCGCAAGGCTCGGCGGTGCTGTATGTGAGTCCGACGATGGGGCAGTCCCGGCAGATCATCTGGGACTTGCTGCTGGACTTAGGGCGGGAGGTGATTCAGTCGAGCCATGTGAACAACTTGGACATCACGCTGATCAACGGCGCGAGGATCTATGTGCGCGGCGCAGACCGGCCCGACACCCTGCGCGGCGTCTCACTCACCTACGCGGTGCTAGACGAGGTGGCCGACATCAAGCCGGAGGCGTGGGAGCAGGTGATCCGTGCTTCTCTCTCCGACAAGAAGGGTCGGGCGATGTTCATCGGCACGCCCAAGGGCCGTAACTGGTTCCATGACCTGTGGAAGTTAACTGATGATCCTGAGTGGAAGAGCTGGCACTTCACGACCCAGGACAACCCGCTGATCGACCCCAAGGAGATTGAGTCGGCGAAGAAGACGCTCAGTACTTTTGCGTTCAAGCAGGAATACATGGCGTCTTTCAGCAACGCTGGCGCGGATGTGTTCAAGGAGGAGTGGCTCAAGTACGGCGAGGAGCCGCAGTACGGGAGCTACTTTGTGGCGGTGGACTTGGCGGGGTTTGAGGAAGTCGCCAAGCAGGCGGCGAATGCGAAGAAGCGCCTGGACGAGTCGGCCATTGCGGTGGTGAAGGTGACGGACGACGGCAAGTGGTTCGTCAAGGAGATCGAGCATGGTCGCTGGGACATCCGGGAGACGGCGGCGAAGATTCTGATGAAGATGCGCGACTACCGGCCCTTGAGCGTGGGGATCGAGAGGGGGGCGCTAAAAAACGCTGTTTTGCCCTATTTGAGCGATCTGATGCGGAAAAACAATGTGTTTTCGCATATAGTTGACCTGACGCATGGCAACCGCAAGAAGGCTGACCGGATCATCTGGGCCTTGCAGGGGCGCTTTGAGCATGGGAGAATCATCCTCAATAGCGAGGAAGATTGGGACACCTTCGTGGACCAGCTTCTCATGTTCCCGTCGCAAGGCGTCCACGACGATTTGCCAGACGCGCTAAGTTACATCGACCAGATGGCAATAACTAGCTACTTCGAGCAGGAAGATAGCGACGATTGGGAACCCATAGATGTTATTGCAGGGGTCTGATATGGATCAAAACGAGTTCGACGAACCCACAGAAAACGACAAAGAGCTAACGGCCTTTGTCATTGACCATTGCGACCGCTGGCGCACCTATCGGGATGTGAACTTCCTCGACTCCTGGCTGGAGTACGAGCGCATTTTCAGGGGTGAGTGGGCCGCAGAGGACAAGGTTCGGGACTCGGAGCGCTCGAGGATCGTCACTCCGGCGACTCAGCAGGCCGTCGAGACGCGCCATGCGGAGATCATGGAGGCGATTTTCGGTCAGGGCGAGTTCTTTGACATCTCCGATGACATCAGAGACATCAACGGTAGCCCTCTGGATGTGGCTGTGCTGAAGGCGCAGCTCATGGAGGACTTCAAGCAGGACAAAGTCCGCAAGTCCATCGACCAGATCGAGCTGATGGCCGAGATTTACGGCACCGGCATCGGCGAAATCATCGTCAAAACGGAAAAAGTGTTCGAACCGGCGACCCAAGCCATCCCCGGACAGCCTGGCCAGGCGGCAATCGGCGTGGTGGAGAAGGATCGGGTGGCTGTGAAGCTCGTTCCGGTCAATCCGAAGAACTTTTTGTTCGATCCCAACGGCACCAGCATTGATGATTGCATGGGCGTGGCGATTGAGAAGTATGTTTCGATCCACAAGGTGGTCGAAGGCATCGAAAAGGGCATCTACCGCAAGGTCAACATCGCCCCGGCGTATGAAGACACCGATCTGGAGCCGACTCAGGAGCCGAGCCAGTACCAAGACGAGAAGGTTCTGCTGCTGACCTATTACGGCCTGGTGCCTAAAGAGTATCTGACCGAAGAAGACACCGAGGTTGTCGAGCTTTTCCCCGATGACTCGGCGGCAGAGGACTACACCAACATGGTCGAGGCCATTGTGGTCATCGCCAATGGCGGGATGCTGCTGAAAGCCGAGGAAAACCCGTACATGATGAAGGACAGGCCGGTTTTGTCCTATCAAGATGATACGGTCCCCAACCGCCTGCTGGGGCGCGGGACGGTGGAGAAGTCCTACAATATGCAGAAGGCCATCGACGCTCAGGTGCGTAGCCATCTGGACTCGCTGGCGCTGACCACGGCCCCCATGATGGGCATGGACGCGACCCGACTGCCTCGAGGCGCTCGGTTCGAGGTCAAGCCTGGCAAGGCGTTCATGGTCAACGGCAATCCGTCGGAGATTCTCTACCCGTTCAAGTTCGGGCAGTCCAGCCCGGAGAACTTGACCACGGCCAAAGAGTTCGAACGGATGCTCCTCCAGGCGACCGGCACGCTGGACTCGCAGGGCATGGTGAGCCAGGTCAACCGCGACGGCGCGGGGCTGTCGATGGCGGTGGCGACCATCATCAAGAAGTACAAGCGCACCCTGGTGAACTTCCAAGAGGACTTCCTGATCCCGTTCATCCAAAAAGCGTCCTTCCGCTATATGCAGTTCGACCCCGAGCGCTATCCGTCGGTGGATATGAAGTTCATCCCGACGGCGACGCTGGGCATCATTGCGCGGGAGTACGAGCAGCAGCAGTTCATTGGCCTCCTGCAAACGCTGGGGCCGAATACGCCTGTCTTGCCGTTAATCTTGAAGGGCATTCTGAACAACTCCAGCCTGACCAATCGGTTTGAGTTGATGGCGGCGCTGGACCAGATGAACCAGCCCAATCCCGAGGCGCAGCAACTGGCCCAGGCGCAACAGCAACTGGCGTTGCAAGCGGCGCAGGCTCAGATTGCGGTGCAGACGACGCAGGCCGAGCAGAACCGGGCAGAGGCTCAGAAGCTCCTGACCGAGACGCAGCTCATGCCGCAGGAGTTGCAGATCAAGGCGGTCAGTTCTGCCACGAAAAACCTGCCTGCGGGGAATGAGTCAAGCGAGTTCGACAAGCGGGTGAAGATCGCGGAGTTGATGCTCAAGGAGGCGGACATCAAGAACAAGACGAAGATCGTCGAGTTGCAGATGGCCGATAAGCTCTCAGCCGCCGCCAAGACTGAAGAAGACTTCTTGGATCAACTGACCAACGGCCTGAAGCAAAATGCCTAATGTCAAAGACCTTCTTCGAAAAATAGAGTCCGGCGACATCTCCTACGAGGAGAAACTCGCCGCCTTGTCTCAGGTCGAGGCTTCTTTGCAGGAGCTAAAGGCCAAGAAGGAGGAACGCGTCAAGTTCAATGTCCAGTTGATCATTGACGAGATCAACAAGGTCAAGCGCGATGTTCAGACGCAACTGGACTACGCTCGGTCTATTGTTCCAGAGCAAGGACCGAAAGGTGAAGCGGGCGAGCGCGGGCTAGATGGAGCGCCAGGCCGCGATGGTCGGGACGGCGTAGACGGACGCGACGGCAAAGACGGTAAAGACGGCCAAGATGGCGTGTCTGTTACTGGCGCAAAGATCGACTTCGACGGTAGCCTAATCATCACGCTATCGACCGGGCGCGAGATCAATGTGGGCGAGGTTGTTGCGGCTGATCTGGCCGAGAAGATTCGCGTCACGATGTCCACCAACTCGTCGGTGGCTATCCAGGACGAGGGCACAACCCTTACCAGCGGCGTTCGAAACATCAACTTTGTGGGGGCCAATGTCACCGCCACATCGTCTGGCGATAGCGTGACGGTCAATGTGGCTGCGGGAACTGGAACCGTATCCTCTGTTGATGTGTCTGGCGGCACTACTGGCCTCACGACCAGCGGCGGGCCTGTTACGACCAGCGGCACGATTACGCTGGCAGGCACGCTGGCAGTTGCCAACGGTGGTTCTGGTCAGACTACGGCTCAGTCGGCGATGAACACCTTTGCGGGGGCTGTGACCTCTGGGTCATACCTACGCGGCAACGGCACCAATGTGGTCATGTCTACGATTCAGGCGGCAGATGTGCCAACTCTGAATCAAAACACGACCGGCACGGCCAGCAATGTGACCGGCACGGTGGCTATCGCCAACGGCGGAACGGGACAAACAACGCAAACTGCCGCTTTTGATGCACTGTCTCCCTTGACCACCAAGGGTGACCTGATTGCACACAACGGCACCGACAATGTGCGCGTTGCTGTTGGCACCAACGGCTATGTGCTGACTGCTGACTCGACTGCCGCCTCTGGTGTTGCTTGGGCCGCTGCTGGCGGTGGTAGCGCATTGACCATCAAAGATGAAGGCACCACGCTTACTAGCGCCGCAACCAGCATTGATTTTGTTGGAGCCGGGGTAACGGCTACGGCTGTTGGTAGCGATGTGACTGTTACTATTTCTGGAGGCGGGGGAGGAGGCGGAACAATGCCTAAAGCCCTCCTTGATACTTGGATGATTGGAGCTTTTTAAATGGCACAGAACACTTCCCCCATTTTTCCGCTAGTACCCGCAGTTACTTGGGTCAGCGGCACAGCCGCTACCGCAGGCACGCCGGGGCTTACTGCCAACACCACGACCGATCTAACCGCAGGCACGATCTACGGGCCGATTGAGACGGCTGGCACCAACGGTACGCGCTTGGACTTCATCAAGGTTCGGGCACTGGGCACTAACGTGGCTACCGTGATTCGCATTTGGATCAACAACGGTTCTGCTACCACTACGGCGGCAAATAATACTCTGTACTTGGAGCGCACTTTAAGCTCCACTACGGCATCTCAAACGGCAGAACTGCCTGATATTCTTTTGCCTTTAAATATTAGCCTGCCGTCGGGTTACCGTGTTTATGCCACGTTTGGCACTGCTGTCGCGGCAGGCTACCACCTTACTGCGGTGGCGGGAGATTACTGATGTTTACTGGGTTTGCCAGTGAAAATACACCAGCCATCAAGGTTTGGAATTTTTACAATGCTTTTGCAAGTACGGCCGCACTTAGATCAGTGTCGCTGCCAGACGATTGCTCTCCAATTCAAATATTTAAACTCGGCGCGACCGGGACGAATATTGTTGTTTATCTTCCTGCTAGCGCTCCAGAAGGGAAGCAGATCACAATTGTAAATGCACAATTTGGAAATAGTAGTCCGCAGTCTCTTAGTATCAGAGCATCGGATGTCAACGGCCTTGGTTCATCCACAAATTTATACACCGTTGGCCCTGGCGGATATTTAGTTCTTGTTTATTCAAAAGATCTTATAAGTTTTGGAACTTCTGGTGGAAGTCTTGCGTCTGGTTGGACTTCTTTGAATTACGCCAGTCAAACAGCTAATAACTATGCCTCGGTTGCTATTGGTGACGCAGTTTCTGCAACAGGAGTTTTTTCAACAGCAATAGGCGGTTCTGTTACTTTATCTTCTGGTGTTGGTAGTGTGGCTATTGGTGGAACCGCTAATACCGCCTCTTCCACTTACTCAACTATTTGTGGTGGTACTGCTAATCTATCAAATGCACAAAACGCTACCGTAATAGGTGGTAGTTATGGCACAACTCGAGCAATTATTGGCAATTATGTTACGCCTGCAAGTGATGCGCCGGTCAATTCATCGGTGGGGCGGCAACAGCTTGCTTTATTGTTGCTGGGCAGAGAAACAACCGACGCAACCACAACCACATTAAGAAGCAATACTTCTGCCGCAGGAACCACAAACCAACTAACCCTACCCAACAACAGCGCATACTATGTGCGCGGCTCTGTTATTGCAAACGTCACGGCTGCTGGAGATACTAAAGCCTGGACATTTGAAGCAGTCATTAAGCGCGGCGCAAACGCTGCCTCTACGGCGCTAGTGGCGGCTGTCGTTCCAGTGGTCACGGCGGCTGACGCTGGCGCAGCGGCTTGGACAATTGCTGTCGCTGCCGACACTACCAACGGCGCTTTGCAAGTTCAGGTAACCGGCGCGGCAGCGACCACAATTCGTTGGGTCTGCAAACTTGAATCAACCGAGGTGACTTTCTAATGGCTCTCAAACTTTCCATCCCCACGAGCAGCGTCGGCGTTCCGTTCACGGAGGCGTACGCCCGGATCACCAACATTTTTGGCAACAAAGATCAGGTGCAGTATCAAGTGGCTGTGTACGCCACGGAAGATGCTCGGCAGGCCAACGCGCAGGATGTTGCCCAGCACGCTTTCTACTGCCCCACGCCACAGGGGAACCTGATGGACGGGCTGTACGCCGATCTCAAGACGCAAGCCGGGTTTGAGGGCGCAGAGGACTGCTGATCATGGAAACTGAAATCGACCCGATCAAGTACGGCGTTCTGTGGGAGCGCGTCCAGACGATGGACAAGAAGATCGACAAGATGGAGCGCCAGCTTGAAGAACTTATTGCCCTGGCGAACAAGGGCAAGGGCGGGTTCTGGATGGGCATGACCATCGCCTCAATCATGGGCGGTGTTATCACTTGGGTGGCTGGACACTTCAAGGGTGGCTGACCATGATCATGATCGACCCCATCGCCGCCTTGGAGGCCGTCAACAAGGCCGTCAAGATGGTGAAAATGGCCTCCAAGACTGCAAGCGATGTCTCGCAGCTCGGGCCGTTGCTGGGCAACTACTTCGACGCCAAAGCGACCGCCACCAAAGCGGCGCGCCAGGCTAAGAAGAAGGGCGGCTCCAACTTGGGCGCGGCGATGCAGATTGAGATGGCGCTCAAGGCGCAAGCCGACTTTGAGCGCGAGGTGCAAGGGCTGTTCTTCTCGTCCAACAACATGGACATCTGGCACCAGATCAAGAAGCGCGAAGCTGAGATGAATGCTTCTGACAAGCAAGAGGCCGAGCAGGAGAAGCTCGCGGAGATTCAGCGCCAGCGCGAGATGAAAGAGTTTCGGGACATTGGCATCGCAGTAGCTATTGCTGCGGTGCTGCTGGGTGGTGTGGGTTGGCTACTCGTACAGATAATCGCATGAGATGCCACGTAAACCCGTCGATATCCATCTCATCCTTATTGATGCGATGGAGAAGTGGATCAAGGTCATCTGCTACCTCATCTTCATCAACTATTCCTTTGACTTCATCATCACGCTGCCGCCTGACATCGCCAACCGAATTTTTGCCATGATCTTCCAAAAGCTAGGTCTATGATCAAGAAACCCTCCCCAAGCGCCAGCCGGTCTGAGCGCGAAGCCTATGTCAAAGCCTGGGCGGCGATCACCATCAGCGTGTTTGCCCTGCTACTGGCGGTTAACGGCTACTACGGCGGGAGCAACTCCAGCCGGGTGCTGGGCAAGACCATCGAGGCCAACAACCTCTGGGCCTGGTATCAGGCCAAGAACATTCGCTCTGTGATCTACGAAGAGGCTGGCAAGACCGACAAAGCCGCCAAGCAGCAAGCCGACATGACCGAGATCAGCGCCAAGGCTAAAGCCGCCGAGGCCGACCGCGATGCTGCCAAGACCCGTAGCCCTTGGTTCAGTTATGCAGGCATGGCGCTCCAACTTGCCATCGTCCTATCCAGCGCGGCGATTCTGGCCGTGATGATGCCCATGCTCTACGCCAGCGTCGTTGTTGGTGCTGGCGGTGCAGTTTTGCTTCTCAACGCTCTGGCAATGTAATGGAACCCAAGCTACAAAAGTATTATGAGGACAGATTTGATCTGTTCGCCCATCCGGGCTGGATCGACCTCATCGAAGATATTGACAATATGCTTGACGCATTAAACAATGTGTCTACCATTGCGGATGAGAAAAGTCTACAATTTCGCAAAGGTGAGATCTCTATCTTGACCTGGCTGAAAACCTTGAAAAAGGTCAGCGAGGATGCGTACGAGGATCTGAGCAATGCGAAGAATGTATGAATTTGCCTGCGAATGCGGGCAGCGCATCGAAACGCTCGTCGGTTATGAGACGAAGAGTGTCCGGTGTGGATGCGGCGGTACAGCCAGCCGCATTATGAGCGCACCCGCGTTCAAGCTCGAAGGTTGGTCTGGCGCTTTTCCGTCTGAATACGGGCGGTTTGAGCGCAAGCACATCGAAAAGCTGAACGCGGAGCGCAAAGCCAACTCATAAGCCCATGGCCGAGTTGAATCTCCTACAACCATTTTGGCAGGAAACATCTATGCTGATTGACCAAGAACCCGAGTCGCAAAGTGAAATTGAGGCAGTAGAGTCGAAGCCCGCGCTCCCCGACAAGTATCGGGACAAGAGTCTGGACGACATCATTCGGATGCACCAAGAGGCTGAAAAGCTCATTGGTAAGCAAGCCCAGGAAGTGGGCGAAGTCCGAAAGCTGGCCGATGAGCTTATCAAGCAGAACCTCGGGTCGAAGCAACAGCAAGTAAAAGAGGAAGAACCGGAAGTAGACTTCTTTGAAGACCCAAAGAAGGCTGTTCAGGCAACCATAGACAAGCACCCGGATGTTCTCGCGGCGCGCCAAGCGAGCCAAGAGTTCAAACGGATGCAGATTCAGCAAAAGCTGGCGCAAGAGCATCCCGATTACACGCAAGTGGTCGGCGACGCTGATTTCCAGAACTGGGTGAAGGGTTCGTCCGTTCGCCTGGCGCTGTACGCAAAAGCCGACGCTGAGTTCGACTATGACTCTGCCAACGAACTGCTGTCTACCTTCAAGCAACTGCGCGGCGTTAAAGCCAAACAGTCCGAGCAGGCGAGTGACGCCAGCCGGGCTAAGAGCATGAAAGCCGCGCAGGTTGATGTTGGTGGCTCTGGAGAGAGTTCAAAGCGGGTATACCGCCGCGCCGACCTCATTCGGCTGAAAATGACCGATCCGGCTCGCTACGAAGCCTTGTCTGATGAGATCATGCAGGCTTACCAAGAGGGCCGGGTCAAGTAACCCACCTAAATCTGGAGATTTAACATGGCTAATACCGCCTTTTCCCCGACAAATAGCGTCACCACCACTTCCGCAGCCAATTTCATTCCTGAAATTTGGTCTGATGAAATCATCGCTGCGTACAAGAAGAACCTCGTCCTGGCTAACGTAGTCAAGAAGATGTCCTTCCGTGGCAAGAAGGGTGATACCGTCAACATCCCCGCGCCTGTTCGCGGCGCTGCCTCTGCCAAGGCTGCTACCGATGCCGTTACTCTGATTGCTGAGAGCGACACCAACATTCAAGTGCTGATCAACAAGCACTATGAGTACAGCCGCCTGATCGAAGATATCGTTGAAGTGCAAGCCCTGACCAGCCTGCGCGCCTTCTACACGGAAGACGCCGGTTACGCTCTGGCTCGCCGCATCGATACCGATTTGGTGCAACTGGGCCGCGCTTTCAACGGCGCTACCGTTGGCACCGACGACTACGCGACCAGCAACACCACCACCAAAGCCTACATCGGCTCTGACGGTACGACCGCGTACAACTCCACCAGCTCCAACGCTGCCGCCCTGACTGATGCCGCTATCCGCCGCACCATTCAGCGTCTGGACGACAACGATGTCCCCATGGACGGTCGTTTCTTCCTGATCCCCCCGTCTAGCCGCAACACCCTGATGGGTCTGGCCCGCTACACCGAGCAAGCGTTCATCGGCAACGGCGACGCTATCCGCAACGGTGAAATCGGTCAGCTCTACGGTATGGCTGTGTTCGCTTCGTCCAACGCCGACACCGGCGCTGGCAGCAGCGGCACCGACCGTATCTGCCTGATGGGCCACCGCGACGCGATGGTGTTGGTTGAGCAGCTCGGCGTGCGTTCGCAGACGCAGTACAAGCAGGAATACCTGGGCACTCTCTTCACCGCCGACACCATCTACGGCGTGAAGGCTCTGCGTACCTCTGCCACCTCTACCGCTGCCAACGCTTCCGCAGCCTTCGCTCTGGCCGTCCCGGCCTAATGACTAGCCCCTCGGCCACAAGCCGGGGGGCGTCTTTTTAAGGAGATTGATATGGCTGCTGCTACCGCTGTCACTTCCCGTCGCGGGAATGACCAATTCCGTGGCTTGTTCACGGATACCTGGGATGTGTCTTGTACCCTTGACGCTGGCGCTGTTAGCGCTGGTGCCACGGATACGGATACGGTTACCGTCCCTGGCGTTGCTCTGGGCGATATGGTTATCGGTTTCTCGTTTGGTGTTAGCGAGGCTGGCCTGGTCAAACGGGCTTATGTATCCGCCGCCAACACGGTGACTATCGTGACCTACAACCCGACCGCCGGTTCTGTTAACTTGGCGTCTACGACGCTAAATCTGATCGTCGCACGCGCTGTCTAAAGCAGGGGGGCTTTTGCCCCCTTGTTTTTGGAGTTCAAATGGCAACCTTTCGCTGTCTTCAGAGTGGTAATACGGTGACGTTCACTCTTCAGCACGACATTGATTCGATGCGCGGCCACGCGGGCTACGTCCGTGTGGACGAAGAAGAACTCTCGCCAGAGTTTGACCCCAACAAGCAGCGTGATGACACGCCGTTCACGGCTCCGGCTCGGCCCCGTGGACGCCCTCGTAAAGTAGCCACTATCTAAGGAGACGGATATGCCGATGGTTGGAGAAAAGAAGTTCGCCTACACTCAAAAAGGCAAGAAGCAGGCTAAAGAGTACGCCGCCAAAATGGGCAAGTCCATGAAAGCGCCGCCTATGAAGTCTGCCCCCATGAAGAAGATGGGCCGTGGCAAATGAAAAAGACCAAGGCTGAGAAGAAAATCAGCAAGGTCATGCGCGAGTACAAGGCCGGAACCTTGCACTCGGGCAAAGGTGGCCCGGTCGTCAAGTCCCAGAAACAGGCGGTGGCTATCGCCCTGTCGCAAGCTGGCAAGGCCAAGAAGAAATGAAAACCCCCGCCTGGCAGCGAAAAGAGGGGCAGAACAAAAAAGGCGGCTTGAACGCCAAGGGCAGGGCATCTTATAATGCTGCGACCGGTGGCTCTCTAAAAGCTCCGGTCAAATCAGGCGACAACCCGCGACGGGCCTCCTTCCTAGCGCGAATGGGCAATATGCCTGGGCCTGAGTACAAGGACGGCGAACCGACTCGCCTCCTGTTGTCCCTCCAAGCCTGGGGCGCATCGTCCAAAGCGGATGCAAAAGCGAAAGCCAAGGCAATCTCAGCGAGGAACAAGAAGTGAGGCCACTTTCAGTCGGTAGAAGTTTAACTGCTGCTACAACTACCACGTTGTACACGGTGCCGACCGGCTATTACGCTAAGTGCGTGCTTCTTCACGCATCAAACAATGGTGGATCAAACAAGCACATCAGTTTTAGTTGGTATGACGCAAGTGCAGCTTCAACTATACCGATCACGACTGAGTTCACACTTAGCGCTAAATCGACGCTTGCCGAGATTGATGTCAACCAGTACATCGTGCTGGAAGAAGGCGACTACATTACTGCGCTATCAGAATCTGGCTCAACTATTTCTGTGACCGCAACCTTTGAAGAAATAGGGCTGACACGGCAATGACCTACCTGCAACTGATCAACGATGTGCTGATTCGTCTGCGCGAGACGCAGGTATCTACGGCCAACGAAACCAGCTACTCAACGCTGATTGGCAAGTTTGTCAACGATGCCAAGCGCCAGATTGAAGATGCTTACGCCTGGAACGTGCTGGGCCAGACTGTCACCTTCCCCACGGTGGCAGGCACCTATATCTACTCGATGACCGGCGCAGGCCAGAAGTTTCAGGTGATGGACGCGATCAATCCGACCTCCAATGTCGGGCTGACCAACATATCGTTTGTCGAGATGAATCGCTTTCAGAACTTCACCACGCCAGTTACCGGCATCCCCCAAGCGTATTCGTTTGATGGCGTGGATGGCAGCGGCGACACCAAGGTGGTTCTGTACCCGCGCCCCGACAATGTTTACACGATCACCTTCTCTCTAACTATCCCGCAGGCCACGCTCTCGTCGGACAGCACCTCTGTGCTGGTGCCTGATGTGCTGGTCGCGCAAAACGCATTCGCTCGGGCGCTGGTCGAGCGCGGTGAGGATGGCGGTCTGGCATCGTCTGAGGCGTACCAGCTCTATCGTTCGATGCTGTCGGACTACATCGCGCTGGAAAGCACCCGCTACCCTGAGAACCAAGAGTTTGTCCCGATATGAGCCAGGCGCTGCAATCAGTCAGCATTTCGGCCCCCGGCTTCTACGGGCTGAATACGCAGGACTCGCCTCTAGACTTGCAGGCGGGCTTCGCGCTGGTTGCGACCAACTGCATCATCGACCAGTATGGTCGCATCGGAGCGCGTAAGGGTTGGGCGAAGGTCAACTCTTCGTCTGGCAACCTGGGCGCTAACGATGTTGGCGTGATCCATGAGCTAGTGCAAACAGACGGCACGCTGACTGTGCTGTTCGCTGGCAATAACAAGCTCTTCAAGCTCAACAGCTCTAATGCCGTGGTGGAGTTGACCTACGGGGGTGGGGCTACGGCCCCCACGATTTCGGCGAGCAACTGGTCTTGCGCGTCGCTCAATGGCATTACCTACTTCTTCCAGACCGGGCACGATCCGCTGATCTATGACCCGGCGGTCAGCACTACGACCTATCGCCGGGTGAGCGAGAAGACCGGCTACGTCGCGACGGTGACGAACTCCAATATCGTTCTTTCGGCCTTTGGTCGCTTGTGGGTGGCCAACACCACTACAAACAAGAGTACGGTCTACTTCTCTGATCTTTTGGCAGGCCATGTGTGGAGTACCGGAACGGCTGGCTCACTCAATGTGGACCGGGTTTGGCCTAACGGCCCAGATGAGATTGAAGGCTTGGCCGCACACAACGGCTTCCTGATCATCTTTGGCAAGCGCCAGATTCTGGTGTATCAGAACGCCACCACGCCCTCCACCATGAGCCTGAGCGACACGGTAGGGGGGATCGGTTGCATTGCCCGCGACTCTATCCAGACGACGGGCAAGGATGTCCTGTTCCTGTCCAACTCTGGTGTGCGTTCGTTCGCCAGGACGATTGTCGAGAAGTCCGCGCCGTTGGGCGACTTGTCCAAGAATGTCCGTAATGACCTGATGACCGCTATCGCTGGTGAGACGCTGGCGAATGTGAAGTCGGTCTACTCAGAAACTGAGGCGTTCTATCTGCTGACTACGCCTTCTATCAGCCAGGTCTTTTGCTTTGATACGCGGGGCCAGTTGCAAGACGGATCGTTTCGGACGACGACTTGGGACTCGATTGAGCCGACGGCTTTGCTGTCACGGCGCAATGGTGATGTGCTGATCGGCAAGAACGGCTACATCGGCAAGTACAGCACCTATCTAGACGACACATCTGTTTATCGGTTCCAGTACTTCACGAACCACGCCGATCTTGGGAATCAGAACATCACTTCGATTCTGAAGAAGATCAAGGCGGTCGTGATTGGCGGAACAAATCAGTATGTGACGATCAAGTGGGGGTTTGACTTCAATACCAGCTATCAGTCAGTCAACACCTATATTCCGATTCAAGGCGTGTCTGAGTACGGCGTTGCCGAGTATGGTGCCAACGGATCGCCTGTGGCCTACTACTCTAGTGGTGTTGCCTTGCAGACGCTGGTTGCGTCTGCTTCTGGCAGCGGAAAAGTGGTGCAGACCGGATACGAATCCAATATTAATGGGTCAGCGCTGTCGATCCAGAAAATCGAAATCCAATCGAAAGATGGGAAGATGTCATGAGTAACTACGTTCAAAGCACCAACTTCGCGACGAAGGATTCTCTATCGCCTGGCGATCCGCTGAAGATCGTCAAGGGCACGGAGATCAACACCGAGTTTGTCAACATTGCCGTAGCCGTGGCGACGAAGGCTGATCTGGCATCGCCTACGTTCACAGGCACGCCCTCGTTGCCAACAGGCACGACGGGCGTCACGCAAAGTTCTGGTAACAACAGCACCGCGCTGTCAACTACGGCGTATGTTGATGCGGCAATCACGGCAGTTAAAGCCGCGCTATTTCCGGTCGGCGCGATCTATACCGCTGTAGTTTCTACTAACCCTGGAACGCTTCTTGGTTTTGGTACTTGGACGGCGTTCGGTGCTGGTCGAGTCATGGTTGGCTATGACTCAGGAAACTCGCTGTTTGATACTGCTGAAGAGACTGGCGGTAGTGCGGATGCAATTACTGTTAGCCACACTCATACGGCTACATCGACTGACTCGGGCCATACGCACACCGGATCGTTGACGCAAAGTACAAAATCTGGAAATGGCCCGACATCCGTAGTTTCTAGTAGTGAGAGCTTGGTGGCTAACTACGGCTTCACCACTGCCAGTGGCACCGCAAACATCACGACCACGGTGGCCTCAACTGGTTCGTCTGGCACCAACGCCAACTATCAGCCGTACATCACCGTGTACATGTGGAAGCGTACTGCGTGATCACCCATCACTTCAGCGACGGACTGTATGCCAAGCAGGCTGAGTTCCCTGCTGGCACAGCCATCTTGAAGCATACGCACGACTTCAGCCATCTGTCGATCCTGGCGAAAGGCAAGGTGGCCGTGATGAAGGGCGAGGATGTTGAGATCATTGAAGCGCCCGCCTGCATTGAGATCAAGGCGGGCGTGACGCACGGCGTCAAGGCGCTGACCGATTGTGTTTGGTTTTGTATCCATGCGACCGACGAGAAAGATCCGTCTAAGGTCGATGATGTTTTGATTGGAGCTTGATATGCCATTCATTATTGCTGGCGCCTCTTTGCTTGGCGGCTACTTGGCCGGTGAATCCTCCAAAGACGCCGCAGAAACTCAGGCCAACGCGCAGAGGGAAGCCGCACAGCTTGCTACCAACGAAGCGCGTTTTCGTCCGGTAGGCATTACCACGCGCTTTGGTCAGTCAAACTTCCAGTACGGGCCTGGCGGTCAAGTTACCGGCGCGGGGTACGCCATCTCGCCGGAGATGCGGGCGTACCAAGACCGCCTGATGGCGCTGTCTGGTCAGGGTCTGACGCAAGCAGAGCAGGCACAGCAGCAGTTTGCCCCCTTGCAGACCGGCGCTCAAGGGCTGTTCGGCTTGGGGCAGCAGTATCTCGCGCAGTCGCCGCAAGAGGCCGCGCAGCAGTACATGGCGAGGCAGCAAGAGCTGCTGGCCCCGACGCGGGAGCGCCAGATGGCGCAGCTTCAGAACACGCTGTTCCAGCAAGGCCGAGGCGGTCTGTCCGTTGGCGCTACCGGCGCTCGGCCTAGCGGTGCGGCAGGCTTGGGCGCAACGACTCCTGAGATGGAGGCGTACTATAACGCCCTGGCGCAGCAAGA
>Ga0181363_1000048_pt1 | contig 35353 bp, 52 predicted proteins | sample Fa13NDMLBSN_FD_130109 | JGI IMG/M metagenome (GOLD analysis project Ga0181363, IMG submission 130109) | Freshwater viral communities from Lake Michigan, USA - Fa13.ND.MLB.S.N | ecosystem: Environmental > Aquatic > Freshwater > Lake | place: USA: Michigan | collected 2013-09-23
GAGCCCGCCAGCGTGCAAAAACTCAGGGCCGCAGCCGGTCGCCTTCTGGACGGCATCGGGAGCAAGCCGTGATTGTTACTTTTAACGCAATCCTTGCCCTGATCGTGTCGGGCGTAATCGTTAGCACCCTCAACCACATGGCGAAGGGCAAGACCCCGCCCGCCGTCATGCTGTCGATGGTGGTCATATTTGCGGGAATGGTCGGGCAGGGTGCAGGGGTCTTAATCGGCCAGCTTGCGGAACTGGTGGGCGAAAAGGCGCACGGATGGGATCACTTTGTTGACACGTTGCTGTATGGCGGCTTGCTGGCCTTCGTCATGGCCTGCCGTCGCTTCCCCATATCCAGACACAAGGCGGGGGCGCTGGATAAAGCCTCGCTGATTGTTTCCGCCGTGACCCTTATTGCTGCGCTGGCGCTGATACCGTGAACCTTTCCCCGAATTTCACCTTGGCCGAGTACACGACCAGCGAATCGGCGGCGCGGCTGGAAATCGACAACACCCCGCCGCCTGAACTGATGGGCAACTTGAAACGCATGGCCGGAGTGATGGAGGAAATCAGGGCCATCCTTGGCAAGCCAATCAAAGTGACCAGCGGATACCGTTGCTTGGATCTGAACAGAGCCCTGCGGAGCAATGACACAAGCGCCCATGTCTTAGGGCTGGCAACGGACTTTATCTGTCCAGCCTACGGGGTGCCGTATGACGTATGCAGGGCGATCGTACCGCACATGGAAAGGCTCGGCATCGACCAATTGATTTATGAGCATACATGGGTCCATGTCGGGCTCAAGGCAGGGGATGCGCGGCATCAGGTGCTGACGCTGGCCCCTGGTAATCGGTACGTCGCGGGAATTGTGACTAAGGGCAGCTTGGCTGCGTAAGGGGGAATTATGGATTGGCAATCAATTGGAAAGCAGCTTGCAAACATCGGCCTGCCCCTGCTTGGCGGGGCGGTCGGCGGACCCGGGGGCGCTTTGATTGGCAAGACCATCGCCGCCGCCCTTGGCCTTGGTGCCGACGCAACGCCGGAACAGACGGCAACCGCCCTTGGAAACATGACAGGGGAGCAACTTGTCGCACTTCGGGCGCTTGATACGGACTTGGCCAAGGAGCGGCTAAAGTCGGATACCTCTCTGGCCCTGAAGCAGATCGAGACAAATCAAATCGAAATCCAGCAGCCGGGACTGTTCAAGGGCGGATGGCGACCGGGAACCGGATGGGTCTGCCTGTTCGGGCTCGGCTACACGTTCTTGCTGCGCCCCCTGTTGCCGTGGTTGCTGACCGTGTGCGGCGTTTCAGGGGTTCCGCAACTCCCGCCAATCGACACGGCGGAATTGCTGCTATTGCTGACAGGTATGCTTGGCCTCGCCAAGATGCGATCAGACGAACGGCAAGCGGGGGCGGCGTAACCAATTACCTAGCCGCTTTCAGGACGTTTTCAGCGTATGACAATGCAATAGAACGAAATGTTTTTTCTCCCCATGTGTTCATGGCATAGTTGACTGCAAGCAAAACCAATCGGCAGTTTCCGATGCTATATCCGGTTGATGAGTCAATCCGATCAATGCTCGGCTGATTCGGGTTGTTTGTGGCATCGCTGATTTCCAAGGGAAGGCCAGTAACCGCGCATTTCCCGTTACTGCGACGAATTAAATCCCAAAAATCAGCGTCACTCATTGCCCAAATTATTCCGCTTGATTTTGCTCTAGATTTAGCATTTTTTAACATTCTGCAAAATCGCTGCTTTGTTGCTGAGTTAGCAATAAATGATTGCCAGCTTTCAGACACTACAGGCTCAATCAGGGTGGCAACCCGGCACCGTTCGTCATGTCTTTTAAGCGCCGCCAACATTTCAGCGGCAACTCGTCTTGCATCATCTTTGCCGGTGCATTTGGTTGATCGAACGTGGCGAATGCCGCCAACATTCCCATAATCAACCCACCATATCCCGCGTTTTCCGCGTTTATACAGTCTTGGTTCTCTCACAATGCCTCCAATTCGTAACGGGCTGCAGCGGGTGCCGTGGGTTTTGTCCCGCGTTTAGGCGGTTTTGCGCCGTTTTTTCGCTAATGCTTCGTTTAAATTCAATAACTTAGCACTAGGCGACCGTTTTGTGATTCCGGTTGTCGTGGGTTCGAGTCCCATCAGCCACCCCAAATTCTCGTTTGTTTTCATTGCGTTGTCACTCGAAAAAAATCCGCGTGAATCATCGCCTGAACTTGTAACTGATTTGTCCCGCAGACTCCCTCCAGCGTATTGCGCCGCGTAGTCCGTCCCGATGTGAGCGTAGCGTGTGACCATTGCAAAACTGGACCATCCGCCAAGCTGCTGCAGAACTGGCAGGGGCGTTCCTGACATCACATGCCAGCTTGCCCATGTGTGGCGCAGATCATGCCAGCGGAAGCCCTCAACCCCGGCGCGTTTCGTCGCCTTGTACCATGCCGCGCTTGAGCAATTCCTGACCGGCTTACGGGTGCCGTCTTTGTGTTCGTACGTGAACACGTAAACCGCGTGACGTTGGCGCAGGCGGGCAAGGACGGCCACGGCATCGGAGTTAAGGGGGACAGATAGGGCGCGGCCATTCTTGGCCTGTCCTGACAGCACCCAAGCAACCTGTCGGGGAATGTCCACCTGCGACCAGCGCAACAGGCGCACGTTTGACTCCCGCAACCCTGTCGCAAGGGAGAATTCCGCCATATCAGCCAGATGGTCCGGAAGTTCGGCCAGTAGGGTATCCGCCTGTTCGCGGGTCAACCATCTGGGCTCCGGCTTCGGCTCATGGTATCGACGGAAGGCCGGTACAGACTCAATCCAGCCCTGACGGTGCGCGTAATGCAGGATCTTGGAAACCTCGGCAACGTATCTGTTACGGGTGGCGTTTGCGCCTTCCCGATCAGACAAAAGGCGATCCAGCAGGGCGGGCGTGATTCCGGTCAACGCTGTATTCTCAAGATGCCCTGACAGCCAGCGTAAACGGTCTTTCATGTCCTCAATACTGCGGCGCTCGTCCGTATGGACGGACAGCCAGTGCAGGACGGCTTGCCCAAAGGTTACGCGGGGCTTTTCTCCGAGTTTCCGCGTTCGCCAGGTATCGACCGCAAGGCGGGCGGCCCATTCTTCCGCCTGTTGCCGGGAAGTGGTGCCAGTGCTGCGCGTAATTCTCTGCCCTGCAATGGTGACATCGACCCACAAAATGCCGCGCTTCCCGCGTGGGTAGATTCGCATGTGTTTTCCTCTTTTCCGTACTGGCTGCGGAGCCAGTTTATAACATCTTCGTCCACAAGCACCCACGCCCGCCCGATCTTGGCCGCAGGCAAGCCCCGCGACCGGATGCACTCGGACACGGTATCCGCTGATGTATTCAGCAGTTCTGCGGCTTGGTCAAGGGTGAGGGTGCAGGGCATGGCGTACGGCTAGACTTTAAGTTTCCGTATAGCTTCGGCGCGGATAGCATCAACGGCAAGTTTCACGTAATAGCAACCTTTACAATCGCAGCCTTCCTCAATCCGTCCGCTGGCAATCTCTGCCGCCCTCAGCAGTCCGGATGCGTGAGTGCCGGCACGGCGGTTCCATACTTCAATCGCAACCTCTTGCGTTCTGGTCGATGGGTTTTCGTCAGACACATAGGGGCCATCCGCTCCACATTTGCAGGCAACTCGCCACGCCATATCGTAAAGTCTTTGATGCAACCCAATACCATCGCCACTGGCACCGCAAAACGGGCAAGGCAGCAGATTCTTGTATTCGCTCATTTCGCATCCTTCGGCAGTGAGGGGAGGGGTTGCCAGTGGGATACCTGCACCACAGCATCGCCTTTTTCTCCTTCGTATTGCAGCCATTCTTTTGTTGTTGGGTCGTAGCTAACAATGTCGCGTTGTAAATCTGCGGTTGGAACGTGAAATGGACCATCGGTAATCACGCCAAGAACGCTATGAATATGCGTCGGTAACCTATCCTTGCAATCAATCCACCCGCCGCTGGCAAGGTGCGCGTCGATGCGGGAAATCAGGTCTATGTTTTCAGGCTTTAGTATCCCAACCGACATGCGGTATTCGCCTATCAGTTTCCGCGCTTCTCTCAGCAGTTCATCAAACATAATTTCCCTCCTTGTCGATCACGAAAATGGCGGGCGGCACTGCCAGATTTTTAACCTTCTTCCGGTACGAAGTCGCCGCACGTTAGGCGGCAGAGGGCGACGTGTAGCCCGTGCCGCGCTCTTTCTCCATGCCGCGCCAGAGGTAACGGACGCGACCAGCGGGGCCGACGATCATCACTTGGTAGATCATGCGGAAATTGCCTTTTTGTTGACCATCAGATAACCGTTTTCCCAATACCAGGATTGGGTTGCGATGTAGGCTCTTTCCCATTCGGCCTGCTTTGTTTCGCGGTCGAACGTGTCAAGCATCATGTGCGAGGTATGGCACATGGCCGCATGTGCAAAGTCGTGTGATTTATGCCCATGACCTCTGCCGTATTTCTGAGAATCCGAATGGGCCGGCTCCACGCCTTGATATTGCGTACAGTCATGTGTGAACTTGGCCTGACAAGGCGATATGTGCGCCAGATCAAGCAATGCCCTAGAGCGAAAAGTCACTTGATCCCCTTCATCGCCTTGATATGAGAATCAACGGCTTCGGATAATTCGTCATACATGCAGCGAAGTCTTGCGTATAACAATTCCGACACACCCATGACAAGCAATGAGAAAAACGCCCAATAAGCGCCCATCCATTGCCCATCATTAGCGGCGACAATGGCGGACAAAGTAATTCCGACAATTACTAAAACGTGAAGAAAATTCTCTAATTTTCTGCTCATGCCGCCTCCCTCTGCGTAAATAAAACTCCCAATTCCGCCCCATGCGATTCAACCTGTTGCAAGTACACGCTAAACCCGTATTTCGTTAGCTGCGTGGTCGATCCGACTAGAACGGGCTCGCCGGTTGTCGGCAAACATTCCCATTTTTTGTATCCGTCTTTCACCATGCGCTCATATTCCGCGTCTGTTTCTTCCGGCAGATAAAAGCGTTTCATGGCTTCGTGCCACACCGCGGCGGAATACTGGCGACCGTTTACCCATGCCTGCTCCGCGATATCCTTTAACGGACCGGCCCACATCAGCGCATTTTGGTCGAGCCCTCGCACTTTCTTTTCCTCGCGTATCACGATTTCCAACGGTCGATCAGAATTCACCGGAAGATGGCGCAGGGCGTTGATGGCTGTCTCGCGCTGCGCCTCTCCGACAAGGCGAATGGTGCGGGTGTATGTCACAGTGGTATGTCATCGTCCATGTCAATAATTCCGCCGTCGCCTTGTTTCTGAGGTGCAGGCGCGGCGGGCTCACTTTGCTGCTTACCGCCAAGCATTCGCATTTGCTCGGCCTTGATTTCGGTCGAATACTTCTCAACGCCATCCTTGTCCGTCCATTTGCGAGTCTGCAGCTTGCCCTCGATGTAAACCTGGGAGCCTTTCTTGAGGTATTCGCCGCAGATTTCCGCAAGCTTTCCAAAGGCGCTGATCCGATGCCATTCGGTAGCCTCTTTTTTCTCGCCGGTATTTTTGTCTTTCCACTGCTCAGAGGTGGCTATGCTGAAATTCGTCACCGCATCGCCGGAGGGCAAATAGCGGCTTTCAGGGTCGCGGCCTAAATGACCGACTAAAATCACTTTGTTGACAGATGCCATTACGCTGCCTCCTTTTCCGTTGCGGATTCTTCTTGGGGTTCTTCGTGATGCTGTTCGCACAAAGCCAATAACGGGGATTTCCACTTGCGCCAGAATTTGAGTGCGCCGGTATCCATCTGATTGATTGCAGCGTCATCCATGGCGGCCCATTCTTCATGGGTGTGGCGCTTGCAGCCTATCCGCATGTATTGGCCAGTAATCAGGACATGCCAGCGCAGATTGAGCAGAGACAGCGGGGCTTTAGTCAACTTTTCACCGGCGAGGTAGGCACGGGCGAGGTAGGCACCGGCGAGGTAGGCACCGTCGAGGTAGGCACCGTCGAGGTTGGCACCGTCGAGGTTGGCACCGTCGAGGTTGGCACCGTCGAGGTAGGCACCGGCGAGGTTGGCACCGTCGAGGTAGGCACCGTCGAGGTTGGCACCGGCGAGGTTGGCACGGGCGAGGTAGGCACCGGCGAGGTTGGCACGGGCGGAAACTGCAGCTTCCAGCGTCAGCTTGATCGTGTTGCCTTCTGCCTCATGGGTAAACAGCACCTTTCCAGTAAAACGGCAATTAATTTCAATTTTCATCACTTAATCTCCAATCGTTGACCGCGCACCAGTGATGCCCCCGGCACATCGCGGCCAGCTTTCAGGGCTTCCGCGATAGCCTTTTTGTCCGGTGCCGGGGGCGGGGGCTCCGGAGTTCTCATAAACTCGGCGGGGATCTGGCTTTCCGCGTCAATGGACACGGATGGCGGGTTGTCCCTGATAGCCAGCTTGAAATACGGGCATTCAATTTTGCTGATGCCGGTCCGCTGCATTTGCTCTTGCAGGTATGCGCGGATGCGTTTGGCGCGGTTTTCTATGGCCTTACGACGCGCATTCATGTCCGACTCAGCGGCTTTGATGGCCTCGGCACTGGCCTCAAGGTTACGCACGAACATGGCGACGTTTGTCGCCTTAACCTCAAGCTCTCCGGTCAAGCCGTCCAGCGTGTCCGCAATGGTCTGATCATCCATATCAAGATCAGCCATCCGGTTAGCCGCTTCAAGGTACTGGTCGGCCAGTTTGTAGAGCGAAATAGGCGCGTTCATGCTGCCGCCTTGATTTTCTTGGCGGCAATGGCGGCTTTGGCAGTTTCAAACTTTTCTGCCGGAAGGTCGGCCAACCGTTGAACCTTTGCCTTCGCGCACAGCCACGCCTCATCCACTCCGGCATCAGTCAACAGGTCGATCAGGGTCGATACCTGGGCCTCATCAACTTTGACCACTTGCGGCGGCTCCGCGCCGGAGTCCAGCCATTGCAGCAGGGTCGCGCCGGTATCCTCGCTGATCTTGAAATACTGGCCATCAAATAAGCCTGTGCGGTCCTTGCTGGCGCTTGCTGTGTGGTCATGGGTAACGTCAAGGAACACGGTAAATTCATACTCCATGCCGTCACGCTGCACCGGGGCCATGCCAACCTTGCGCGGCACTTTCTTTCCGTTGTTGCCTTCCTCAAGGACGTATTCCGTCTTGCTTCGCATCGTGGCGATGACATGGCAAGATGATTGCAGGATGGCATCGACAAGGGCGTTGTGATCCGGCGTGACTTCGCGCCATGCGGTGTACGAGTTTTTCAGCCGGTCGGCGGCTTTGCCTTGCTTGTCCAGCAGACCGCCATCGCCAGCCCATGCGTGAGTCAGGCTGTCAATGATGATGACCCCATAACCGGCATCCTCAAACGCTTTGATGGCTTGCAAGTATTTGTTGACGATGTAGGGCGCTTCCAACTGGATAACGTCATAGTCGCCAAGGTGCGCGTAGAGGTCGCCGGAGCCGTGTTCCGTGTCGATCAGCCCGACCTTACCGCCAAGACCAAAGGCCAGTTTCAGGGCGCTGTAAGTCTTGCCCGCGCCGGACGGCCCCGACAGTCCAAGCCGGAGTTTTGCTTTCTTGCGCTGCGCTTTTCTGATTTCCATTTTGTTGCTCCTGTAAATATTCCTGTTGTTCAAGCTGCTGCTGTTGTTGCCACCAGTCGGCGCTCACACCGAAATCTCCAGCGCCAATGCCTGCATTGATTCCGTCGCCAGTTCGCGGAAATGCGCCCGCAACGAAGTCGGCTGCTCGCTTGCGTATGCCAGATCAACGCCACGCGCCGCCGCGTCAAGGATCGTGTACGCCAGCATGAAGTCGGCATACGGCGCGGAATCTTCGGGGTGACGGTTTGCTTTTTCCTGCGCGTAATCGGCAACAATCCCGACCACGTTGCAAAGGCCGAATTTGTCGATTAAATGCTCAAGCTTTTTCCAATCGCGCTTGTCCTGCTCAATCTCGGCGGCGCGGTTATCTGCGGCGAGTTCAGCAGATGCGGCGGCGAGTGTTTCGGCAATAGCGGGGGCGTTCATGATTGCGTGGCCTTTGCAATGGCGGCTTTCATGCCAAATACATCAAGCGTTCCGGCCCGTTGTTTATTCAACATTGCCCACTCAACAGCACCCTCAAGCGCCTTTAACAATTCCGGCGCGGCGGCGATCAGGCGGGCGTTTGCGCCGCGCTCCGGATCGTTATAATCAAGGCCGACAACGGACGCGATGTAGTCGCCATCCACAGACAAGACGGCGTAGTTATCTTCATGAATCCACGGTCCCGGCGTAGGTTTAGCAGTCATCAAAAACGCTCCGTGCGAATGCAAGATTTAATGATTCCCTGCGAGGACCGTTTATCCTTGCGGTCATACGTGCAAGTCCAAGAATCGTTGTATTCGCGCATGGCGCTAACCTCGCTTTGCATCGCCGCCACACGTTCCCGCAGTTCGATGTTTTCGGAGCGCAGATCAAGCGCGTTCCATGCAAGAAAAGCCGACATCACGGAAGCGATGCCAAAAAGACTCCACGCCATTTCAGCGGAATGCGTGGCGAGTTCTTCGGTCAGGCCGCTGTCGAGGTCTGCTGTGTCGATCAGGTTTTGCGTGTTCATCCCGTTCTCCTTTCGGTCTGTCTGTGACCGTAAGCGAACGATACACCCTGTATTTAAATAACGCAATACCTATCGTATCGCCAATGCAGAAAAAAATGGCGAGGCGTAATAAATGGGTTACGGGCGGGGCTTTTTACGCCATTCCCAAGGCGGAACGGGGGAGGACTCAGACCACAATCCGGAGCGGGCGGCGCGGGCTGTGTCCTGCAGGGCGTACAGGGGCGTGGCGGGGCTGGCGTAGCGGTCATATACCCATGCCATGCCGGAGACGACCTGATGCGCTCCGGCATCGTTTCCGGCGCAGGAAACCGCCGCCACGGTGCGCCCATACCTGTCCGTGGCCTTCGGGGTCACTGTAGCCGCCTTCCGGTGGCACAATTCCGCCAATGACTGCTTGGAACGGTTGCCGAACGGCTGCGCTTTTTCCGGCGCGTCAATCTCGGCCAACCGGACGCGGAGGGGCTTCTGTTCGATTAGGACGGTCAGGGTGTCGCCGTCTTGGATGCCGATTACCTGGCCCGCAAAGTCGGCGGCTGGCGCAGGGCAGGCCAGCAGAATTAGGCTAAAAAAGCTCCAGCTTCCTGAGTCTTTCGTGATGATTTTTAACGGTTTTTTCAAGGCGCAGGTAAAAGAAAGCCAAGATTGCCCAGAGCGCCATCATAACGCCGTCAAATTCAGATCCGCCAAGGGCTGCGCCGACAATGTACCAAAACACCAAAAATGCCGCACCTTTGGCAACTGATTTTGCCGTTTCCATCAGTTCCCGCCGCCCGCGCCGACCTTCTTTACCTTCTTCATTTTTAAGGACAATTTGTTATATCCGTCGCTGGTGGCGGGGTCGGATTCAAGGATGGATAGGGCCAATTCCCCCAAGTGCTTGCGCTGTTCGTCCGACATCAAAATGCGCCCAAACAGGATTGCGGATGGGTCGGCTTCCGCTGCCTTGCACAGTTTGAAAAACTCGGAAAGGTTGATTTCGCGGGTTCCGTTCGTCCAGTGACGGAGCCCCGCCTCAGTCCGGCCCAAGGTTTCAGCCAGATCAGCCATGCGAATGTTGTGTTCCCGGCAGTGAATCCGGAGACGGCGACCCCAATCCAGCCATAAATCCGTGGGCGTTTTATTCATGGGCGAATGCTAAAACCGCCCCGCGCCCCTGTCCGATACGTGGGGTATTGCAATTTGCGAAACGGTCCTATACCATAGGTATCGCCATGACAACCAAAACACACAAACTGCGTGAGTTCCGAAGGAAAAACCGCCTTACCTGCAAGCAGATGGCGGAACTTCTCAGCGTTGCCGAGCCGACGCTGCGAAGCCTTGAGAACGGAACTCGAAAAATAACCGCCGAGCGAGCCGTGGAGATTGAAGCGGCCACAAAGCAAAAGATCCTGCGTAACGATCTGCGCCCCGATCTTTTCGGCAAACGTAGAGCAGCGTAATGAAAAAAACCTGCGTCCTATGCGGAAAGCGGCCAACGGGTCACGTTGCATCCCCGTATTGCCGTAAGTGCGGCCCGATAGTGTCAAAGGCGCAATGGAGCGCGATGCTTTGCGTTCATGAGCAAATCCGTAAGGGCGCGATTCAGAAGGCGCGAACTCACAAATGCGTTGACTGTGGCGCTCAGGCTCTTGATTACGATCACCGCGACTACACGAAGCCGCTTGATGTTCAGCCAGTGTGCCGCCGCTGCAATGTCCGCAGAGGGCCAGCGCATACCGTAACGAAAAATCATCGTTTGGCGTGTTTGTCATGACCATTTTCCAAGCGCGTCCGTCCGCCGTCTCTCCCCTTCGGCGTACACGGTTGCACCGGCAAGCCATCACGCGCATGTGTGCCGGTGGTTTTCTTTCTGTGTGCGGTATCGAACATGCAAAAAATTTTGCCTCTGAACCGTGTGCAAACGAAAGCAAATAGACATGACGCACGATAACGGACAGCTTCAATTGACGCTGCCGCGTGAGCCGCAAAAGGTTGATCCGCAGACGATAGCGGCGATTCCGAACATGACACGCGCCATTGTCCTGTGTTCGGACATGGCGGGACTGCACAACGACAAGGATCAGGCGCGGAGCCTTGGCATTGATGCTTCTACGTGGTCGCAGATCAAGCAGGGGCAGCGGGCATTCCCGCACGACCGTTACTCCGAAATGTTTGACCAGTTCGGCAACGAAATCCCGTTGTTATTCCTGCTGCATCAGCGCGGATATGACCTGAACAGCCTGCACAAGCGCGAGAGCGAAACCGAACGGCTTTTGCGCGAGAAAACGGAAGCCCTAGCGGATGCCGAGAAAAAACTGGCTTACGCGGAATCACTTTTGCGGGGCCGTCCGTGAGCAATACGCCCGCCAATTTTCAACAGTGTGTCTGTTCGTTTGTGAACGATCTGTGCGCTGACGTACTGAGGCTGGCATGAGGGTTCTTGATCTTTTCTCAGGAATTGGGGGCTTCAGTCTTGGCCTCGAAAGGGCGGGAATGAAAACCGTTGCTTTCTGCGAGATTGAAGAATTCCCCCGCAAGGTCTTACGCAAACACTGGCCGGAGGTTCCTATTTATGAAGATGTGCGAACCCTTACAGCAGCTCGACTTGCTGCCGATGGAATCTCCGTTGACCTTATTTGTGGAGGGTTCCCGTGCCAAGACATCAGCAACGCCGGGAAAAAAACTGGGATTGACGGCGAGCGCAGCGGACTATGGAAAGAATACGCCCGACTTATTGGCGAGATACGACCGCGATTCGTCATTGTGGAAAACGTCGCAGCTTTGCTTGGGCGGGGATTATCAAGAGTTCTCGGAGACTTGGCCGCGCTCGGGTATGACGCGGAGTGGAACTGCATATCTGCTGCGGACGTTGGGGCTCCGCACCTCAGAGAGCGAATCTGGATTGTGGCCTACCCCAACAGCTACAGCGAATCAGACCGCACCATCAATGCAGAAACAATACAAGCGCCTGATATGGCCGACTCCGACAGCGCACAACGCGAAGGAGGGTGGGTATCCAGCCGAATTCTCCAGGAACACCGTAACTCTAGCGGCTCAAGCTGGTGGGAGGCTGAACCCGCCTTGGGTCGAGTGGCTAATGGGGTTCCCTTTAGGGTGGACAGACTTAAAGGACTCGGAAACGCCGTAGTCCCGCAAATCCCTGAGTTAATCGGCAGAGCAATCATGGAGGCCGCATGAATCAACTCGCAATTGATTTCAATCAACTATCCCGCCGCTCCGATCCGGTTACTTCAAAACGCGCCGCAGAGCGCACCAGCGGATTCAAGGCGAAGCATGAGGGCGCGATCTACGCCGCCATCTGCGAATCCGAAGGGCTGACATACAAGGAAATCGCCCGCTTGACCGGATTGGAGCCCGTAGCCGTTGCCCGCCGTTTGTCCGCGATGGAAACCCGCCAATTGATCACACGGAACTGCAATGAAGTCAAAGAGCCCGCAGAAGTGCGCGACGGTTGCGCCGTTTGGAGGAAAAAATGATCACATTTGCTAGCCCCGGACAACAACGCGTGTATGACCGAATCGCCCGTGGCCCCTGTGCCTGCGTCGATATCGTCAAGGATTGCGCCATACCTCTTGGGTCGCTTGGTCGCCACATCAACGAACTGAAACACGCCAAGCTGATTATCGAAATCGGCAAAGGCCCGCAAGCGGGGCGCGACGATCTGCGGAGTGATTCCCCGATCTACGCCTTGAAAGGAACACCACTCTTGCCGCCCGTTCACATTCAGAAGCTTTTGGATGATGACATGACATCACCGCATATCCGACCTGTTCGCAAGGTGCAAACGGCTCCAGGTTCCGGAGTCATCGCAGAACGTCGCCAGCCTTCGGAATTCCGCGAACTGCGGCGCGATCTGTTCGCGCATATGAAATTGGCGATGCTGGCGCGGTAGTCATGATTGAGCAGTTAATGATTGCGGTTTGCGGAGTATCGGCAGTTTTTCTTAGCCAGTGCGATGCAGTGAAATTACGTCGATGGGCCAGTGTCCTTGGACTAATTGGCCAACCGTTTTGGCTTGTCGCTACATGGAAAGCGCAGCAGTGGGGGATATTTGGGCTGTGTTTTATTTACACGTTTGCGTGGGCCAAAGGTTTCCACCTTTACTGGATAAAGAAATGACCGACCTTTCCGACTTCGTTCGATTCTGCGAATCCCGCCCGCAGCCGGTCAAGCGTGAAGGCTTGGACCGCTCAAAGTATTTCCTGTGCGGGCATGAGAAAACGCCGGAGAACTCACGGCATCAGGGCTTTACGCAATCGGGAACGCTGATGATCCGCTGCGTGACCTGTCACCGAGAGAACAGCCGCAAATGGTCGGAAAAACGGCGGCAGAAAAAGCGGTGAACGAGGGCGGAATCGACTGCCAGCTTGTCACCGTGCCGATCACCGAAACCCCGGAGCAGGCCAAGCAAAGGATGAAACGAGGCGAGCCGTTGCCGCATTTCAGTTACATGGCCTGCACCATTAAGCAACAAGGAGAAAGCAAGTAATGGCACGCGCAAGGAATATAAAACCCGGCTTTTACAAAAACGAGGATCTTGCCGAATGCTCCGTGTGGGCGCGGTTTATCTTCCCAGGACTGTGGATGCTGGCTGACCGCGAAGGCCGCCTTGAGGACCGCCCGAAGCGCATCAAGGCGGAGCTTTTACCGTTTGACGGCAATGACGTTGACAAGCTTTTGGCCGAGCTAGAGGAACGGGGCTTTATCGTTCGATACCACAACGAGGAAGGGAAATTCATCCAGATTTCCAAGTTTAACGAACACCAATCCCCACATTACTCCGAGAAAGCTAGTGTCATCAAGCCGCCACAACTCCGAGAAAATGGACGGACAATAAGCAAAGAAAATTCCGCGAGTACTCCGGAGAAGTCCGGAAGTACACCAGCCATAAAGGAGGGGTCGCAACCCCCTGATTCTCTGATTCCTGATTCTCTGATTCCTGAATCCCGATTGTCTGATTCTCCGATTGTGGGAAAGAGCGTACCGCGCAAGCGCGGCTCCCCGAAAACCCCGATTCCGGAGGGCTTTACCGTCTCCGAGCGCGTCAGGGAATGGGCTGCAGGCAAGGGCTTCGCGGATCTGGACGCGCACTGCGAGTCATTCATCGGCAAGGCCAAGGCGAAGGGCTACACGTACACGGATTGGGATGAGGCGTTGATGTGCGCCATCCGTGACGATTGGGCTGGTCTGCGATCTGGACGCGCCGGAATTGGGCGGAACTCAGACGCGGCGGCGGAAGCTGAACGCAGGATTTTTGGGGGGGGCGCATGAACAAGGCCGAATTCAAGGAGTTTGCCGAAGTGCTGACCGGCGTTGCGGATTACTACGGGAAAACGCTTAAGCCTGCGTCAATCCGGATTTATTGGGCCGCGCTGTCCGGAATTGAGCTCGATGTCGTTAAGCGCCTGTTTGCCGAGCATGTCCAGGTTAGCCGCTTCATGCCGACCATTGCCGAACTTTTGGAGGTGGTCCGGCTGGCCGATGGTCGCCCGAATGCCGAGGAAGCATGGTCGATGGTCGCCCGTTCGCTGAACGACGAAGGGCTGACAATCGTCTGGACCGAGGAAATGGCCGCAGCCTTTGGCGTGGCCTTGGGGCTGCAGGATGACCGCGTAGCCGCACGGATGGCCTTCAAGGAGGCGTATGAACAAGCCGTGACCGCCGCCCGCCGCCAAGGAAAGCCCGCCAAGTGGTCCGCAAGCCTTGGTCATGATCCGATGGGGCGGGAGGGGCCGATTGTGGAGGCGGTGAAACTTGGCCGCATCGGGGCAGACCATGCCGTAATGCTCCTGCCGAATAAGGGCGATATTTCGCCGGAAGTCTTGAAGCTGATGGGCGGTGGTGCCATCAAGCAGATCAGGGCCGCATGAGACGCGCCGCTAAAGTAGATGGCAACCACGCAGAACTGGCCGCTCTAGCGCGTCAGATGGGCTGCAGCGTGCTTGACCTGTCGCGGGTTGGGTCAGGGTGTCCCGACTTGCTGTTGGGCATCGCTACGGCTTCCGGGCGCAAAAATCTGTTGGTCGAGGTCAAGGACTCAAGCCAGCCGCCGAGCAAGCGGAAACTCACGCCGGATCAGGTCGAATTCCACAAGACCTGGCGCGGTCCGGTCGCCGTTGTCGAATCTGCCGATGAACTGATTTCTTTGATACGGATGCAGCCATGACCGACCTTGAAATGATTAAGAAGTGTGCCGACCGCATGGATTACAAGGTCGCTCTGGATATTCACGGGACATTCTTTTTTGTGACTGATGGAACAAAACAGCCCGACCGCAAGGATTACGACCCACTCAATAATGATGATCAGGCAATGGAATTATTCCGCAAATATCATCACGTTCTGAATTTTGACCTTCGTCGCGCAATTGTTGAGGCGGTCGCAAATCTGCCATGACCGAACCGCAGCGCATCGACTTTTCCCGCATCATTGCCGAGATTGAGGCGGCAGGGGTCACGCAATACAAAATCGCCATGATGATGCACCGCCAGATCACGCAGGTTAAACGATGGAAAGCCGGAAGCGAGCCGAGGCATTACGAGGGTCAAATGCTGCTGCAGATTCACGGCGAGTATGTAAAACGTGAAACATTACAAGTGTCACCTGTTGATCATGAAGTAATCGAATCTATGGCATAACATTCTTGTCCAGCGGGTTATCCGTTGGAAATCAAGGCCCGCCGATGCGCGGGCTTTTTTATTTATCAAAGTCTTAGGAATTGCCTCAATTGCCAGTCGGAGCGCCATTAGGCAACAAGAACGCCGCAAAGCCTCGATTGTTTGATGACGCTTTGCGCCGCGCATTGAAACAACGCGATCTTGAGGCGGGCGACGGCGAAACGCTCCGCATGATTGCCGACAAACTGATTGACCTTGCGCTGGCCGGAGACATCGGCGCGTTTCGTGAGGCGCGGGACACGATGGACGGAAAGCCGGTCCAAGCGATCACGGGCGCAGACGGCGGGCCGCTCGTTGTAATCACCGCAACCGCGCACGACGAAACCCTGTGACGTTCAAGCTGACAGCGCGGCAGGAATTGGCGCAGGCAGTGTGCGCAGGTCCTGCTTCACACATCATGCTGTTTGGCGGTTCACGCTCCGGCAAAACATTCTTGCACATGCGGAACATCGTTTTCCGCGCACTGAAAGCGCCGAAGTCACGCCACGCTGTTCTGCGCTTCCGCTTCAATCACGTTATGGCTTCCATTGTTCTGGATACGTTTCCCAAGGTCATGGAAACGGCGTTTCCTGGTGTCTCTTACACGGTCGATAAATCGGACTGGTACGCCAAGCTTCCGGGCGAATCGCAAATTTGGTTTGGTGGACTTGATGACAAGGAACGCACCGAGAAAATTCTCGGACAGGAACACGCGACCATCTACCTGAACGAATGCAGCCAAATCCCGTTCAACTCCCGCGAAATGGCCGCAACTCGTTTGGCGCAGCGCGTTGAGGCGATGATGCAGAACAGAGCGCCGCAGATGCTAAAGCCGCGCATGTTTTATGACTGCAACCCGCCGCCAAAATCGCACTGGACGTATAAGCTGTTCGTCCAGAAGATTGATCCGGACTCGCGCCAGCCGCTTGCGAAGCCTGACGATTACGCAGCCTTTCAGATGAATCCGCAGGACAACGCGGACAACTTGGCTCCCGGCTACCTTGACACGTTGCTGGCCTTGTCGCCGCGCCTTCGCAAGCGTTTCCTTGATGGTGAATTCGCAGACGCAACACCCAATCAGCTATTCAGCGATGAAACGATTGAGACTTGGCGTGTGCTGGATGGGTCTGTGCCCGACCTCGTTCGCATCGTTGTGGCGGTCGATCCTTCCGGATCTGGCGATGTTGACAACGCCGACAATGACGCAATCGGCATCGTGGTTGCTGGCCTTGGGACGGACGGTAACGCTTACGTACTTGAGGACTTGACCGTTAAGGCTGGTCCCGCGACATGGGGCCGCATCGCTGCAGACGCATACCATCGCCATGAGGCCGATGTAATTGTGGGTGAGGCGAACTACGGAGGCGCGATGGTGCAGCACACGATCAAGACCGCCGCGCCCCGTGCGCCTTACAAGAGCGTGAGCGCCACGCGGGGTAAGGTGGTCCGCGCCGAGCCCATCGCAGCCTTGTATGAGCAGGGTAAGGTTCGGCATGTCGGCCACTACCGCGAACTTGAGGATGAACTATCCGCCTTTTCTACGGTTGGCTACCTTGGCGACCGCTCGCCAAATCGCGCTGATGCGTTGATATGGTCCCTCACTGAGCTATTCCCCGGCATGGTTGCGCCGAAGCGTGAGCAGCGGGAAGGCATACACAAGCGCAACCTAGGCGGCGCTGGCGGGTGGATGGGATGACCCCCGGACCGCGCACATACAAACAGGCCACGCTGACCGTCGCCGTGCCTTCCGGACTGCCGGAGGACATGCGCGAGGACTTCATGGAAATCCTGTCCGTGCGGAGTGACAACCCGCGCAAAGGCCATGCAACGGCCCTGATGCACATGGTCTGCACGGAAGCCGACCGCTCCGGAAAGCTGCTGATGTTGAAGGTCGGAGCCTTTGACGATGGCGGCATGAACAATGAACAGCTTGCCAAGTGGTACGGGCGCTTCGGCTTTGTCGAGGTGCAAAAAGAGCCCGCCGTATTGATGGCGCGGCAGGCTGAACCACCAAGGATTGCGAGGGCGTAATGGCGGAACACGAACAGGAAAGCGGCGGCGACAAGTCCGTTCTTGAGCAAGCGAAAAAGCACTACAAGCTCTGCGTCGATGCCGACACCGATAACCGCATTGCGGCAAAGGATGATCTACTGTTCCTTGCTGGCGGCACTAACCAATGGCCGATCAAGGCCGTGCAGCAGCGTCAACTGGATGGCCGTCCGTGCCTGACGATCAACTCGCTGCCGACCTTCGTCCACCAGGTTACGAACGACCAGCGGCAGAACCGCCCATCAATCAAGGTGCATCCGGTCGATGACGGCGCGGACGTTAAGACGGCAAAAGTCATTCAAGGGCTGATCCGTCACATAGAATACGACTCAAACGCCGATATCGCTTATGACCGTGCGGTGAACTCTGCGGCGCGGATTGGCTTCGGATTTTGGTATCTGACGGTTGAGTACGAGAACGAGCGCAGTATGCAACAGCGCATCGTGTTCCGTTCGGTCCGTAACGCTTTGTCCGTGCGTATCGACCCGCTATCCGTTGAGCCTGACGGATCAGACATGCAATACGCATTCATTGACAACCTCATGGCCCGCGAGGAATTCAAGCGGCAGTATCCGGAGGCCGAGGCGAACAACGTTTCGCTGATCTCCGATGGGTCAATGTCCGGATGGCTGACGGATAACACCGTTTTAGTCACTGAGTATTACTGCCTCAAATGGACTCCGGCAAAGCTTGCCCTGCTGCAGGACAACACAACGGCATTTGAGGATGAACTGATCCCCGAACAGAAAAAGCTTGTGGTATCTACACGGCAGTCAAAACGCTGCAAAACCATGTGGTACAAGCTGACCGGCGCTGACGTTTTGGACAGCACGGAAATCAAGTGTAAGTGGATTCCGGTGTTTCCTGTCTACGGTGACGAAATCGACATCGAGGGCAAGGTAATCCGTGCGGGCATCATCCGCAACGCCAAAGACCCCGCGCAGATGTACAACATGATGATGACCTCTGCGGTTGAGGAAATCGCGCTACGTCCGAAAGTGCCGTTCATCATGGCGGAAGGGCAGGAAGAAGGCCACGAAGACGAATTTGAAGCGGCCAACAACCGGAGCCTGCCGTATATCACCTATAAGCCGGTGACGATTGACGGCCACTTGGCCCCGCCGCCGCAACGCTCGCACCCTGCAGACGTTCCGACCGGCTTTCTGGCGATGGCGGCGCAGGCACGGGACAACATCAAGGCAACCACGGGCATTTTTGATGCTTCGTTGGGTGCCAGAGGCAACGAAACCAGCGGGCGGGCGATCCTTGCGCGTCAGAAGGAGGGCGACGTTGCAAACTTCCATTATTTCGACGGCCTTATCCGTTCGCTGCGTCAGTGCGGGCGCTGCTTGGTTGACATGCTGCCGCATTACTACGACACCACTCGCACGATCAGGATCATGGGCGAGGATGAAAAGGTCGGGTTTGCCGTCCTGAACCAGCCCAATGAGCGGCAGGAAAAACTGGAAAACGGGGAAGTACCGGCATATCTCAACGACCTGTCCGCAGGCACGTATGACGTAACGATTTCGGCGGGTCCGTCCTATTCCACGCTTCGCCAAGAGGCTGCGGAAGCGATGGCCGAGAACATGAACCGAAACCCGCAGCTTTGGGGAATCGTTGGCGATCTGTATATCCGCAATCAGGATTGGCCGGGCGCGGAGGAAATGGCTGAGCGCATCAAGAAAACCATACCGCCGCAACTGGTCGAGGTCGAGGGCGACGATGAAGCCGAGGCCGATGTTATCAACACGCCAGAGGGTCCGATTCCGGTCGCGCAAGTGCCGGTCATTCTGGAGGGCATGAAGAATCAATTGATGCAGATGCAAGGCGCACTGCAGCAGGCCGATCTGGATAAGACAGAACTGGATAAAGCAAAAGCCGCGATTGAGCAGCAGGAATTGCGTATCAAACAGTTTGAAGCCGACACCAAGCGCATGGAAATGGAGCGCAAAACCGACAACGACAAACTGAAAGAGATTGCAGAAATTGAAAAGGCGCGGGCCGATCAAATGGCTGCGGAGGCGGACCAACTCCGTGCGGTTGCTGATGCCGAGCGCGAAAGAGCCAATCAAACACCACGGCATGAACTGACCGACGAAGCCCTGCAAGCCTTGATTGCCGCAAAGCAAACGCCGCGAGGTATGCGGATTACCGCGCCAAGCGGTCAAGTGTATTCCGTGGATCTGGAGGGCTGATGGACATCGCAGGAAACGGCGGGGAATTGCGGATGACCGTGCAGATCACGCGGGCGGAAACGGGCAAGACGGAGACGGTCGAGCTAATCGGACACCTGACGCAAGAGCAAGCGCAGGCTTTGGAGAAAGGGACGGAAAATGGCGGTCACTCACTCAACAGCGGCGCGTAACGCTGCAACGGATGCAGTCACGGCGCTGATTGGCGCGAGCGGAAAGCTTGTTTTCCGCATTTCGCCTTCGTCGGTTGCATCCCCTGGCACTGCTGCCGCGACTCTTAGCCTGTCGGCAACTGCGTTTGGTGCGTCTGCGTCAGGGACCGCAACGGCGAACGCGATCACCTCGGACACTGCGGCAACTGGTAACGCTTCGCCGGTTGCGTTTGCGACCTTACAAACTTCTGGCGGCACCATCGTTATACATTGCGCGGTCGCTGCGTCGGGCTCCGATATCAACATGACAGGCGGCTTGACCGTTGGCGCTGGTGACACGGTGGCCTGTTCGTCGCTGACCTATACGGCGCTGCCTGCTTAATGCCGTACATCGCTGACAGGGTTGTTGAGACAACGACAACCACGGGAACGGGCTCACTGACGCTGGCAGGAGCCAAGGCGGGGTATCGGTCTTTTGCGACCGCCTTCGGGTCCGCGTCTCTCAATGTCTGCTATGCGATCACGGACGGTACGGATTGGGAAGTAGGCATTGGGACGTTTAACGGCACAACCACACTCACGCGGGGCAAGGTAGAGAGCAGCAGCAACGCGGGGGCGCTGGTGAATTGGAGCGCGGGAAGCAAGGACGTTTGGTGCGATGCGTCTGCAGATTTAATTGACAACGCGAACGGCGGAATTTTGCAGGCGCAGATTTTGGGTTGGGGAATGCCCTAAAAGGAGAATGAGAAATGCCCGGTAATAACGATCCAATTTGGTCCAAGGTTGGCGATATTCAGGCGGTTGCAGTCACCGCCGCCAATACGTCATCGCAGGGCGGCGGCACGGTCGGAACGGATATTTTCCTCGCGTTTCAGGCAGATGCGACCAATGGCGGCTATGTGCGTGAATTGCGCTGGTGCCTTGCGGAGTCAACGATTGCCACTGCTAGCACCGCGACGGTCGGGCGCGTTTTTGTTTCGTCGGTCACTTCCGGCGCTACTTCGTCAACGAATACGCACCTGATAGCGGAGGTTGCTCTGGCCGCGCAAACGCCGTCAAGCACATTGCCGGGGGTTCCGATTGTGATCCCGCTGGATTTCGCTTTGCCGCCAAGCTACACGATCTTAGTCACCAATCACGCCGCGCCTGCTGCGAACACGCATTGGAAAGCGACAGTAATCGGGGGCAAATACTGATGGAACAACCAATTGTTTTTATTTCTCCGGCTTCAATTGAAGGCGAGGAAGGTGTGCAGGTTGTTGATGATGAAACACGCGAAGTTACTGCCGTATTGATGGCTGACGGTAGCGAGGCTCCGCAGCCCTGTTCGTACCGGAGCGCAGATGCTTGATTTCGGCCACATTCCGCCGAACAACGGAATTCTCCGTGTTGGTGAGTTTTTCGGTATTTCAACGTCAACGGGCGCTAACAAGCAAGTCATTACCAAGCCTCGCGGCGCGAAACTTTGCTACATGCTGGCCATTGGTGCGGGGGGTGGCGGCGGTGGCGGCTTTGTAGGCGCAGCTTCCGGTGCTGGCGGCGGCGGCGGTGGCGCTTCCGGATCACAAGCGGCGGCTGTTTTTCCGGCATATGCGTTGCCTGACGTTTTTATCGCAGCCCCTGGTGGTCGAGGTAACGGAGGGGCTTCCGGCGCGGCAGGAATTGCGGGGGGAACGACTTATATTCACACGGTCGGATCGGTAACTGGCGCACCGGCCCTGAATGACATCATTCTGCAAGCCAACAACGGCAACGGTGGCGCGGCTGGCGCGGCAACTGGCGCGGCAGCGGCGGGAACTGCTAACTCCACTTCTACAGTGGCGGCGGCGAACGTAACGGGCCTGCTTGGTAACTTTGTGACTTTGGCCGGTCAAGCTGGCGCGGCTGGCGGCACGGCGACTACCGGAGCCGTAGGCAGTCCCATTACTTATCCGGTCACAGGTCTTTTTGTCTCTGGCGGTGCTGGTGGCGGCGCGATTGGAACGACCGGCACGGGCGGCAACGGCGGGGCGGTAACTGGATCACTTTCAGCGCAACCGCAATTTCCGACTGCAACGGGCGGCGCTGGCGGAACGGCTGGCAATGCCGGATCAACCGGAAGCCAAGGGTCATGGTCCCGCATGTATTTACCGGGAGCCATTCGGCCCGTGTTCTTTTCACGAGGCGGGGCTGGCGGTGGTGGTTCGTCATCAACCGGAACGAACGGCGGCGCGGGCGGTCATGCTGGCGTTGGTTCTGGCGGTGGTGGCGGGGGTGCCGCTTTGACCGCAAACACGGCGGGCGCTGGCGGTAACGGTGGCGCGGGGTACGTTCTGATTATTTGGTTTTAACCGATGCCGCTCGGCCTTCGACCTATATCGGATGGGCCGATATCGTCACTTCCCGCAAGTGGCGGGGCGGTCACTCATACCGCAACAGGTGCGCTGACAGGCGGCGGGGCAGTCATTGCTGGCGTTGCGGCTCGTTTAGCCCTGCACTCAACGTCCGGCGCACTGGTCGGTCAGGGTTCTACACTTTCCGGCTCGGCCTCACGTTTCCGCGCATTTGATACGTCCGGAGCCCTTACGGGCGGCGGGGCGACGATCTCCGGCGCGGCAAATCGTTTCCGTGCGTTTGACACTTCCGGCGCGTTGCTTGGCGATGGGGCGGTCATCGCAGGAACGGCCGCGCATTCAAGCGTAGGGCTGCATGACGCAAGCGGTGCGCTCTTGGGCGATGGGGCGCTGCTGTCGGGCCTTGCCAGCCTTACCTCTGGACAACCTTCTGCGACCTCCACGCCGGGATTTATTGAGCGAATCCCGACCTTTTTCAAGGTTGAGCCGGAGGACGAAAAGCGGAAACGGCGGGCATCTTATGAAGCGCCGGTACAGATCCCGCAGGACTCGGACCAATTCCAAGCGTATGCCGACAAATCCGCAAAACTGGCCAAAGCCGTACAACGACTGAACGCCGAGGCCGACACCTTACGGGCGCAAATTGCCGCTGTTCAAGCGCAGATTGAAGCCGAGGAACGGGCCAAAAAACGGGCGGCGCTTGAGCGGCGGCTGATGCTAGCGCAACAGGCTTTGACGCTGGCCATTGCTCAAGAACGGGCGATTGCCGAGGAAATGGAGGTTTTGGATATCGCCTTTTTCGCAATGCTGGCCCTGACCACGATTCACTGAAAACCCGCGCCGGAGGGTATCCGGCCAACCTCACAAGGAGATGACCTTGACAACTGAAACGGACATGACTAAAAGTGTGGATATCGGCGTTGATAAAGCGCCCGACACTCCACCGGCACCTGCTGCCGACGACCAGAAAGCAGACGCGGCGCAAGCCGAAGGCCAGCCGGAAGGCGAAGCCAAAGAAGCGCAGGATTCCGAGAAATCGGACGAGACTGAGCAGCAGCAAGAGCAGAAGAAATCACGTTTTCAGCGGAGACTTGAACGCCAGAAAGAAGGGCGTATTCGGGCCGAAACTGAGGCGCGGATGCTTCGGGAACAGCTTGCCGCACTCAATGGGCGCAAGGAGCAACCTCAAGACGCTGGCGAGCCGAAACGCGAAAGCTTTGACGATTACGAGTCGTATATCGAGGCGAAGGCAACATACAACGCCAAGTTAGCGGCCCGCGCAGAAATCGAAGCCGAGCGGCAGCAAGCCAAGCAGCAGGGCGAACGCGAAAGGTCTAATGCTTCGCAGGAGAAAATCGCGCAACGGTGGACCACTGTTGAGCAGGAATTCTCCAAGACGCACAAGGATTACGAGGCGGTGGTGACACCGTTTGTTGAGGATGACTTAGGCACATTCTCAGAGGTGGCGCGACTCGCCATTGTCGAATCCGATCTAGGACCGCAAGTGCTTTATCACTTGGCGAACAACCCCGAGGATGCAGACCGACTCGCTAACCTGAGTCCGACACAGCAAGTCAAGGAATTGGGCAGGCTTGAATTGAAGCTGTCCATACCTGCCAAGGACAAGTCTAAAGCACCCTCGCCGCCCTCACATGAGCGCGGCAATAGAAACGCCGCGCACGGTTATTCCGACAACATGAGCGATGCGGAATACCGCGAATGGCGCAAGACTCAAGGGGCGCGATGGGCAAGATGAAATAAAGGTGCCGTCATGTCGAGAGACAGCGCGGCTTTTAGGATCGGCGTGATGCCGGACCGTCCTGCAAAAAACGGAGACTTACCATGTCGAATACTCTTGTAACCTGTTCCATCGTGGCACGGGAAACCCTGCCGATTCTGAAAAACATGCTGTCGTTCTCGAAAAACGTCAATCGTGACTACGAGGACGAATTCGGCGGCAACATGAGCCGGGGCTATGCGCCGGGTCAGACCATCAACATCAAAAAGCCGCCGCGTTACACGTACCGCGCTGGCCGTGTCGCTGTTCCGCAGGCGACTGTTGAAGCGACCGTGCCGCTGACCCTCTCGCAAGGTGGTTGTGATATCAATTTCACCAGCATTGAGCGCACGCTGTCGCTGACCAAGCTTGAGGATAAGCTGCAGGCTGCGATCGCTCCGGTGGCCAATGAAATCGACCGCCAAGGCTTGCAACTGGCGCACTTCAACACGTTCAACACGCTGAACAGTGCCGGTACTGTCCCGAACACCCAAGCCCTCGCGCTGCAGGCCGTAACGGATCTGAATGCGCGTCTGGACAACATGGGTGCGCCGCGTGACAAGCGCCGCGCAATGATCAGCAATCCGAAGCTGAACGGCGCACTGATCCAAGGCTTTGCGGGCCTGTTCAACAGCAGCCGCAAGATTTCGGAACAGTACGACTCCGGCATGATGGTTGACGCGCTTGGCCTGTCATACGACATGGATCAAAACGTCGATGTCCATACCAATGGCGCGGCGACTGCGACCAACATCAACGGCGCGAATCAGACCGGCTCCACGATCACCGTGGTTGCTGTTGCTGGCGGCACGTTGACCCGTGGCACCGTGATCACCCTGCCGGGCGTGTTCGCAGTCAATCCGCAAAGCCGCACCAGCACGGGCGACCTGATGAACTTCGTTGTAACGGCTGACGTTGCTGCGGGCGCGACTTCGATCCCGATCAGCCCCGCGATTGTGACCTCCGGCGCTTTCCAGAACGTCACCGCAAGCCCGACCACTGGTTCGCCTTACGTCATTCTCGGCGCGGCTTCGACCAGCTACGGCTGCAACGTCGCTTTCCACAAGGACGCATTCACCTTGGCAATGGTGCCGATGTGGGCTCCGCCTGGTGGCAAGGGTGTTATCGACGTAGCACAGCGCACGATGGACGGCTTTACGGTCAAGGTGACGGAGTTCTATGACGGCACCAATGACAACAGCATCATGCGGATTGATGTGCTGTTCGGATGGGCTGCAACGTATCCGGAACTGTCGGCCAAGTATTACACGGTGTAACCGGCGGGGGCTTCGGCCCCCGTTCTCCAATTTTCTGAAAGGAATCAAATCATGACTGTCTTGCTGAATCGCGGATATAACGGCCTTCCGGCTGGCAACATTGAAATGCTGACCCCGACCGCACTTGAGACTGCGCTGGTTGCTCAAGGCGCGGCGGCCACTTCGTCTGGTGCGATCACGACCGGCGCGAAAACCTACAACGGCACTCAGGGCCGCGTATCCATCGCTGCCGGTGCGTCGAGTGTGGTTGTCACCAATGCCTTGGTTGATGCCAATACCAAGGTTTGGGCCGTGGTTGCTCAAGCTGCTGCGGATGGCACTTTGCTGCGTGTTGAGCGTGTGGTGTGCGCTGCAGGTTCGTTCACGATCTACGGGACCGCGAACGCGACCGCCGCAACCCTGATTGATTGGGCCATTCTCCCGCCCCAATCCTTCCCGAACGCCTGATGCAGCAACGGCGGGGGCTTCGGCCCTCGCCGGTTTTTTAAGGGTGCGCCATGCCGTCTCCGACCACTGCGCTGCAGATCATCCGTGACGCTCTGAGCCTGACCAATGCGGTGGGCTTGGATCAGACCCTTTCCGCCGATGAATTGACCGACTGCACGCGGGTTTTTAATGATGTGCTAGAAGATTGGTCAACGCAAAACATGGCCGTCTATGGCCAGGCGAATCAGACGTTTAACACGGTATCCGGTCAGGCCACGTACACCATCGGTCCGGGTGGTGATTGGGTCACTGCGAACGACCGGCCCGCACAGATCAATGACCCTGCATATACGACCATCAACGGGGTGACGTTTCCCTGTGTGTCGATGACGCAGAGCCAGTACAACCTCATCGCAGTTAAGGCGCAGCAGCAGCAATTCCCCGACCGCTACCTTTACGTGAACGAGTTTCCTTTGGGGCTGATCACGCTCTGGCCCGTGCCGAATGCGGTTGTGCCGATCACGTTCAGCATTGACCGCATTCTGGCGCAACTGACGGACCCGAATGCGACGATCAGTTTTCCGGACGGCTACGCGAAGGCGTTTAAATACTGCCTAGGGGTCGAGCTCGCGCCACTGTACGGCAAGCGGATCACGGACTACCCGACCGTGCTTGAGGAAAAAAACCGCGTCTTGGGTAATCTCAAGCGGGCGAACAAGCAACTGCGGACAATGACGTTTGATGCCGGATATCTTGGCGGCAACCGTTACACCGTAGCCGACTTTTATCGGGGTTATTGATGCCGCGCATCAATATTTTCGGATTGGGCGTTGAGAGCAAATCGCCATATGTGACGGCGAAGATCCTGCAAAACCTCTACGCCGAGCAAAGGCCGTCCGGCGAAAAGTCTGCGCTTGTTGCCTATGCAACACCAGGTTTGACCCTGTTCGCTGACTTTGGCGACACGCCGCCGCGTGGCGGCATCGAGTTTGAAGGCTTGAGCGTTGATTATGTGGTGCATCGCGGGACGCTTTGGGAGGTCAATAACGCGGGAGTCATGACCAGCCGAGGGGCATTGCTGACAACCTCGGGCCGCGTGTCGATGGCGCACAACGGTACGCAGGTCATGATTGTTGACGGCACGTATGGGTATATTTTCAACACGCAGACCAATGTTTTCGCGCAGATCACGGACGCGGATTTTCCGGCGAATCCTACGACTGTTTGCTTTCTGTCCGGCTACTTCATCATCAGCTTGGCGAATTCGTCCCGTTTCTACGTGTCGGCTCAGTATGACGGCCTGACATGGGATGCGCTGGACTTCGCCAATGCGGAGACTTCGCCCGATCCTATCGTGGCGGTGTACGCCAGCAACGGGCAACTGATCCTGTTGGGTCCGCAGACGATGGAGTTTTGGGGCAACTCCGGAACGTCTGATTTCCCCTTTGTCGCCTTGCAGGGAACGGCGACGGAATGGGGCCTTGCGGCACGGTGGAGCATTGCGAAATACGACAACACCTTTGCCTGCGTGGTGAAAAACCGCATGGGGCAGGTGATGGTGGCGCAGATTGCTGGCTATCTGCCCAAAAAGATATCAACGCCGGACATTGATTCGATCATCAACAAGTATTCATCGGTTGAGGATGCGAGCGCGTACAGCTACATGATTGGCGGGCACCCCATGTTTGCGCTGAGTTTTCCGAGTGCTAGCAAGTCATGGCTTTATGACGGCTCCACGGGATTTTGGTCGCCGCTTAAGTCTTTCGGCCTGACGCGGCACCGTTCGGAATTCGCTATGACGCTGATCAACTCCACGATCATTGCGGACTACTCAAGCGGCAGGCTTTACCGTCTGGACGTTAATGCGCTGACGGATAACGGCGACCCGATAGAGCGCGAAATTATCGGGGAAACCATCGCCATGCCGGATGCAACGCAGTTTTCGATTGACTGCCTGCGGCTGGACATGGAGACAGGAATCGGCACGACTTCCGGACAAGGCGAAGATCCGCAGATTTCGCTGTCGATTTCCCGCGATAACGGGAATACCTGGGGGCCGGAACTGTGGAAAAGCTGCGGCAAGAAAGGCGACTACCTGCACCGCGTTGAATGGCGGCGGCTTGGGTCGGCGCGTTTCTTTACCCCGCGCATCAAAATCACTGACCCCGTGCCGACCGTGTTTGTGTCGGCTTGTGTCAATCCGGAGAACTGATGGCCATCATCAACACGCCGCCGCAGTCTCCCGTTGATCTGCTTCAAACCGAGCGGGGAATTCCTCGCTTGGTCAACGTGACCGAAGGCTGGCGCAATTTCTTTCAAGCCGTTTTCACGATCTGTTCAGCAATGACGCAGAGCGGGACCACGGCGCAACGTCCGGCGACTCTTTTATGGACCGGCAGAATGTACTTTGATACCACAATCGGCAAGCCCATTTGGTACGAGGGGCCGGGGTGGGTGGACGCAACGGGAGCGCCAGCATAATGGCCAGATATTTCGACGGTGAGCGGTGGGTGTCTGTGGATGACCAAGAGGCCGCAGGCAGCCCATATGACGCGCTCAACATGCGGAAACAGGGGTACATGCCCGATGTCGGCTTGGGTGATTGGAAAAACACCACGGGCGCGGGTGGCCAGCGTTTCAGCAACATTCTGGATTATTACCGATACCTCTACGGGGACGGCGTAACGCCGGAACAGGTCAACGGGGAAACTTGGTACAAGACCCCGAACGGTGCTGATGCCATCCTGCCGGGACGCACTCCGCTGTCATACAACCCGCCGCCTTCTAAGGGCTCGCAACTGACCAAAGCGGGGATTCTGGCGCTTGCCAGCGCGGGACTCACGGGGAATCTGCCGGGGACGGAAAACGTGTTTTCCGGCATGGGCGGCGGCTCTGGCTGGACTTCGGGCTTTGATCTGCCTGCTGGCGGGGATGCGGCATGGGGTGTCAATCCTGCCGTTGATCCGTTTGAGGTTGACGGCGCAATCGGCGCTCGATCTGCGGGCATGGAAACGATGGGAGGCGGTATGGATTGGGGAAACATTCTTGACGGCCTGAAAACCTCGGACCTATTGCGGGGCGGTCTTTCCCTCGCCAATGGCCTGATGGGGCAAAACGCCACGAACAGGGCGACGGATGCACAGGTAGGGGCAAGCAATGCCGCCATTGCCGAACAGCGTCGGCAGTATGATCAAACGCGCACCGATCAAATGCCGTTCATGCGGTCAGGATACGCGGCCAATGAACGCTTGGCGCGTCTCCTAGGCATTGACCCTGCCCAAGCTTCCGAGGCTGGCTATGGCGATCTGACGCGCAAGTTTACGACCAATGATCTGAACGCCGATCCGGTTTATCAGTCGGGCCTGCAGTTCGGGCTGGATGAGGGGCGGAAGGGCATCAATGCACGGGCCACAGCTACGGGCAATTGGGATTCCGGCGCAACCCTCAAAGCCCTGACCCGCTACGGCAACGATTACGGCTCCACAAAGGCGAATGATTCGTTCAACCGTTTCAACACGGAGAACACGAACATTTACAACCGGCTGGCGGGTATCTCTGGCGGAGGTCAGACGGCGACCAACAGCGTATCGGCCAGTGGCGCGAATACGGCGGGCAACGTGGCAAACCTGCAGGCGGGCATCGGCAACGCGAACGCGGCTGGCATCGTCGGCGGCAATAACGCATGGGCGAACGCCATCGGCGGGGTGAACAGCGTCATGAACGATGCCGAATCCCGCGCCATCATTGACCGACTGCTGCGGAGGTAACATGCCGATTGATCCCTCAATTATCCTTGGTGTCCGTCAAACTCCGGTGCAAGCGCCGGATTCGATGGAGCGCATCGCCAAAATTATGGCCTTGCGGAATGCTCAAGATCAGGGCGATCTGCAAGGTCTGCAGCTTCAACAAGCAAAGCAGGGGCTTGATGATGAAACCGCCGTGCGGGATATCTACCGCCAAGCCGGTGGCGACAACGCACGACTGCGGGCGCTGCTGACCGAAAAAGGTTTGCGAAAGCCCCTGATGGAACTGGACAAGTTCGATCTTGAGACGCAGGCGAAAAAGGCGCAAATCGACAAAGACAAGGCATCCGCTACCAAGTCAACCACTGACGCGACAATCGCCCGCCTGGAGCGCGGGGCGGCTATTTTCGGAACGGCAAAGGATCAGCCGAGCTATGACTCAGCCTTGCGGTATGGGGTCATGACCGGCGTATTCACGCCGGAGGAAGTGGCCAAGATGCCGCCGCAGTTCAACCCGCAGTTTATCAGCGCGGCGCAGTCTGCTGGCATGACGCGGGCGCAGCAATTGGCAGATGAGCGGGCGCGGGAGCAGGCCGAGGAAAACAAACGCCACAACAAGCAGACCGAATCCAATACCGTGCGCGGTCAGAACATGGTCGATGCGCGAGCCCGCGAAACCGCAAACGCCGGACGGTGGGTGAACGATCTTGAGCGCGGATTGCAAATCAACATGCAGACCGGCGAGACGCGGCCAATCACGCAAGACGGCCAGCCCCTTGCAAACAGAGGTCCGAAACTGACGGAAGATCAAGGCAAGGCTACCGGCTGGCTGGTGCAGGCGGACAACGCATACAAAAACATGATGAAAGCCATTGATCCGGCACAGGGCGGAAAGCCGAGCGCCGCCGCACCAGGATTAAATGACGTTCTGGCCGCCGTGCCGTCATTGGGCGCGACTGAGGGCCTTGCAAACATGATGCGCGGCGAGCAACGGCAAGCCTTTTTGCAGGCATCATCGTCACTGAGCGAAGCCCTGTTGCGGGCAGCGACCGGCGCAGGCGTGAACGCGAGCGAGGCCGCGCAAAAGGTTGCGGAACTTACGCCGCAAATTGGTGATGGTCCGAAAGTCAGAAAGCAGAAACTTGATGCAATCCCGTTGTATCTGGAATCCCTGAAAGTTCGGGCGGGTCCGGGTGCCGCGCAATTGCCGGGGATCGTTGAGCGCGGCGCACCGAAGCCCGCGACGGAGCCCGTGCCGGAGAAAAAGCCACGCGGCGGACTGCGCGGAATCCTGACGGCCAATCCTGACGGCACGTACAGTTATGGCGCGGGGTCCGACTAATGCCAAAGGTCAACATTGAGGGGGTCGGCGTTGTCGAGTTTCCGGAAGGCTACACGCCGGACCGGATCAAGTTCGCCATTGAAAACGACATTCTGCCGCGCCTGAAAAAAGCGGATGGTATGCCGCAAGTCGAGGTCAACGGGCCGAAGGCGGAAAAGCCTAACGCGCTTGTCCGCTTTGGTCGGGGCATGGAGGATATCCGCCAAGGGGTGACGCAGCTCGGAATGATGGCGAAAGATGCCGTCACCGGAGGCAACGAGGCCGATCAGTACACCAAGGAAAAGACCGACGAACTGCTGACGTATGAGCGCGGGCGCGGTCCGAACGCTGGCACGGATTGGTGGCGGCTTGGCGGGAATATCGTTGCGACTCTGCCCGCTGCAGCCATACCTGGGGGCGCGTCGGCTTCAATGGCTGGCCGGATTGCATCCGGTGCCGCGCAAGGCGCAACGGGCGGCGTTGCCATGTTCGCTCCGGATGGTGACAGCAAGACAAGTCAGGCGGTCTTAGGTGGTCTGTTTGGCGGCGCTTTCCCTGTCGCTGCGGCTGGTGTGCAAAAGGTCTTTTCCTCAATGGCTGAAAAGTTCCGAGGGGTGCCGGTTGTCGATACCGGCATTCTGGCAACCGAACTCGAAAAGCAGCTAAAAGGTCAGGGCATCGAATACAAAAAACTGACGCGGGAAGTGCAGACTTCATTGCTTGAGGATGCCCAAAAAGCCATCAACACGGGCGGCAAACTGTCGCCGGAACAACTGGCGCGGAAGGCGGACATTGAATCCGTAGGGGCGAAAGGTACGCAAGCCTCAATTACGCGGAGCCCGAAAGATTGGCAGCAAATGACCGAACTGCGCGGGGTGCGTGGCGTTGGCGAGGACATCATTAAACGCCAGCAGGATGACTCCACCGCGATGGTTGAATACCTCAACCGGCTGCGCGGTCAAACTGGAGGACAAGCGGCAACGGCGCAAGAGGCCGGAGAGTCGGCAATCGGAGTGCTGCAGGGCGCACGAAATGAGCGGGAGCAGGTTGTGAGCGGCCTGTATGACGCATACAAGGCAACCGGAGGTCAGAATACGGCTATACCGGCCACCAAGATTGCGGACGCGCTAGGCCGCGTTGCTGATGAAATCGGCGTGGAAAACATACCGCCTGCCGTTCTGTCTCGCCTTAAACAATTCGGCCTGCTTGAAGGAAAGCAAACAAAACTGCTGACCATCAATGAGGCGGACAAATTGAATCGCCTCATAAACAACAACAATCCGGGTCGCGGAACTCCGGGCGCTCGCGCTTTGCAGCCCATCAAAGAATCGCTAAATGAGGCGCTTCTGGACATTCCGGAAACAGGCGCAAGTGAGGCGTTGCTAAAGGCTCGCCGTTCTGCTGCTGATATGTTCGCGCAGGATCGTGTATCAAAAGGCGTATCGGCGGCAATTGAGGACGTTGCGCCAGACAAGTTTGTGAAACGGTTTATTCTGGACGCACCTGATCGTGACGTTCGGGCAACGCTCGCGCAGATTAAAAAGTCGCCGGACGGTGAAAAAGCAATATCCGACATTAAGGGGCATCTGTTTGATTCGTTCCTGATGCAGGCGACCGGAACAAAAGACCCTTACGAATTAGCCTATAAGCTGGCGCAGGGCGAAGCCGGTTTTTCCGGAAAAGCATTTGCGGATGCAATCGGAAAGATTCAGCCGGAAAAACTCCACGCCATTTTTTCACCGGCAGAACTTGATTCGATCAGGACGCTGCAACGGGCATCTTACAACCTGACAAGAGAGCCGCGATTCACGGATGCAAATAATTCTAAAACCGGCATCTATTTGATGAACATGCTGCAGCGTCTTGGCACAACGCCGATGATTGGCAAAATGTTCTCCGCGCTATCTGGCGGCGGAAACATGGTCATAGACATGGCGAAAAACGCCGAGCAACGCAAGGCTGCGGCGGAAATGCTCTTGACCTCGGCGGCAGAGGGTGCGGCTAAAAAGGCGCTACCCGCGCCCGTAGCGGCGGCAAAGTTTGTCCCAGGTGCGCTGGCAGCAGTTAGCCAACAGCCGGACAACGCGGACCAGTAGCCAAAGGCCAAGAGGCAGGAAAAGCGCGTACGTTAATTGATGATTCATAAATGACCGGCGAGAGGCCGGACAGGAGTTAAAACGATGCCCTCAGTGAACTGTAGCCCATTCGGACCGAAACCTCAATTTGAGCTATCGACCGGCATTCCGGCAGTCGGATACAAGCTTTTTTTCTACGTGGCCGGATCGGTCAATACCAAGCAGGACACGTACACCGATTCAACCGGTTCCGTTGCCAATACAAATCCGGTTGTTTTGAATTCTCTCGGCCAGCCGACTACTCAAATATGGTTTACGTCTGGCCTTGCGTATAAGGTCGTACTTGCGCCTTCAACGGACACGGACCCGCCGACCTCGCCCGTGTGGACTATTGATAACCTGCGGGGCATCAATGATACGACCGTGGCGCAAGATCAATGGGTTGCATCCGGACTTACGCCGACTTATATCGGAGCAACGCAATTCACTGTTGCCGGTGATCAGACGGCTGTTTTTACTATTGGCCGCAGGATAAAGGCAACGGTAACGGCTGGCACCGTTTACGGGACAATTACCGGATCAAGTTTTGGTGTCATCACAACCGTTACTGTCGTGATGGATTCCGGCGCACTGGATGCTGGACTGTCGGCCATTAGTTTTGGACTTCTGAGCGCCTACAGAACATCACAAACAACTGATGATGCAATTTTATCTGTTAAGAATTTCGGGGCAATTGGTGATGGTGTAAGTAACGACGCGGGGCCAATTGCCGCTGCAATTTCGGCGGCTGCGGCTCGCGGTAATGGAGCCCCTGTATTCCTGCCTGCCGGGACGTATCTTATCGGGCAAAAACTTACTATTCCGTCAAATATTTCTATTTTCAGCAATGGCGGCGCAAAAGTCAGGGTTGCAGATAATGTCAATGATCACGCATTCCAGATTAATTCCGGCGCTTCAAAAGTAAAAATCAGCGGCTTTGAAATTGACGGCAACAAAGCAAACAACGCCGGAGGTTGCGGCATTGCGTGTACCGGAACAGGTGCGTCTTATGTGACTGTGCAAGATATGCACATTCACGACTGCGATGCGGACGGCGTACGTTTTGTTGGTAGTACATCGGTTAATAACGTAATTGTCAGCGGATGCGTTGCTGAAAATAACGGTTCCGCAGGCATTACCAGTGACAACACAATCCAATACTTTACGTGGGTGAACAACATTGCCCGCAATAACGGCACTCATGGAATTGGCCTTATTGGTATCGGGTTGGATGGGACGATCACCGGAAATGAGGCGCACGACAATGGCCAAGGAACGCCAACGGCTGACAACTTCACTGGTTACAACTCAAGCAATGCGCGGATTGTTGTGTCAAGCAATGTCAGCAGGGGCGGACTAAACAACGGTATTCATTTCGGCGGAAATGACATTTCATATATCGGCAACATTGCAACAAACGCAACGCAATACGGAATTGTTCACAGTAGTTCTGGCGGAGCGGTCAGCAACGCCGCAACAATCACTGGAAACGTATCGCGCAGCAATAGCGGTGCCGCTGGAATATGGATTGAAAATTGCAATTCCGGCGTTGTCAGCGGAAATATATGTTCCAGTAATTCGGCGGGACACGGCATCCTGATTACTGCGTGTTCAAACCTCAGTATCAGCGGAAATACATGCCGATCCAACGGCGTTGATGGCATCAGAAACGATACCGCATCTTCGTCAATGTCAATCATCGGCAATACGTGTTCCAGCAATGGAGGTGACGGCCTGCAGATTGATAACGTCAGCAGCTCTACGATCAGCGGAAATACCTCTATCAGCAACACGGGTTACGGAATTAACTCTGCATCAGGTGATGCAAATAATGTCATCGAAAGCAATAACTTTCGCAGCAATACTGCAGGCGGAATCAATGGCACGTATGCGGCAACCACAATTTTTGGTGATAACAAGACGGACACAAGCATTAGCCTTGCATCTGCCGCAACAATGACTTTCCCGCCGCACTCAAACACGTTTTACATCACCGGAACTACCGGAATTACGGATATGTCGCTTTCTTGGACTGGTAGAAAAGTGAAACTGATTTTTGATGATGTGCTGACCGTGACCGAAGGCGGGAACATGGAATTAGCCGGAAACTTTACCACCAGCTTTACTGATTCCCTGGTGGTTACGTGCAGAGGGTCAAAATGGAACGAAGATTGCCGCAGCAATAACTAATAAAAAAAGAGGCGGAAATGAGTAAGTTCATCGTCGCGGCTGATCCGAACATACAGGCCACAACGCTGGCGGCTGCAACGGCTTCCGGCTTTGCGGCATGGTGGGCCGTTGCGACTGATATCGTGCTGGCCGTGTTCGGAGTGCCTTTGCAGGTGATGCTGGCCAGTGCTTGCGGGTCATTCGGGGCAAGGGCGATGCTTCCGGCGACCACGTACGGGCGAGCCCTGGGCGGTGGTCTGATGTGGGCCATGCTCGGCGGATGGGCGGCGCAACTGGCGCAGGCGATTATTAGCTACCTGATATCGGCATCGCTTCCGGTCGGAGCATTGGCAGGGTGCGCCATCATCGTGGCCGCTATCGGTCAATGGCTTGTCGAGCCCGCCAGCGTGCAAAAACTCAGGGCCGCAGCCGGTCGCCTTCTGGACGGCATCGGGAGCAAGCCGTGATTGTTACTTTTAACGCAATCCTTGCCCTGATCGTGTCGGGCGTAATCGTTA
>Ga0181363_1000051_pt1 | contig 34458 bp, 62 predicted proteins | sample Fa13NDMLBSN_FD_130109 | JGI IMG/M metagenome (GOLD analysis project Ga0181363, IMG submission 130109) | Freshwater viral communities from Lake Michigan, USA - Fa13.ND.MLB.S.N | ecosystem: Environmental > Aquatic > Freshwater > Lake | place: USA: Michigan | collected 2013-09-23
GGTATGACTATCGCTTCATTCATGGGCGGTGTGATTACCTTTGTTGCTGATCGACTCTGGAAATAAGGGGAATATTATGTACGGAAAAATGATGGGTGGTAAGGCCAAAGAAACTGCAAGCAAAGGCAAGAAAAAGGGCGTTCCTGTGACCATTATGGTTGCGGTTGGTAAGCCAAAGATGCCGATGCCTATGCGTGGTGGTAGAACTGCTACCAACATGATGAAGAAATCCTCAAGAGGTAAATAATGGCATCTTTAACTACTCCTGTCACTTTATTGAGCGCCGTTGTCGCCACAGGTGCTTCTAAAGCTGTTCAAGCAGATGCTGGTCAACCCGCATTCTTGCAAGTTAGTGGTATCACTACTGCAACTGTTGCATTCCAAGGTAGCTTGGATGGAACAACCTTTGCCACAATTGGCACTGCTTTGACCGCTGATGGCATTGTCACCATAGCCAATGCTCCCAAGTATTTGCGAGCAAACTGCACAGCTTACACCTCTGGAACTATCACTGCAAAAGTGTTGTATTAACATGAAAAAGACTAAAGCACAAGCCAAGATTAGCAAGGTAATGACTGAGTTTGGCAAGGGTAAGTTGACATCCAATAAAAAGGTTGTCAAAGACCCAAAGCAAGCAATGGCAATTGCCTTATCTGAGGCTGGTAAGGCTAAGAAGAAATGAAAACCAAATCTAAGGTCAATCAAGCGGGGGTTTACACCAAACCCACCATGCGAAAAGCCTTGTTTGAGAAGATCAAAGCAGGGTCATCAGGGGGTGATTCTGGTGAGTGGTCAGCAAGAAAAGCACAACTTTTAGCTAAGGAATACAAGGCTAAAGGTGGTGGGTACAAAACTTAATAAGGAGCAAATTATGCGAGTCATTGAAATCAAATCAGCCAAATCATTTAAACCTTGTGCTGGATGCCCAACTCCAAGCAAGTGCAAGGCAATGGGGAAATGTGCTAAGAAGATGAAATGAAAGACCCCCAGCAGTCTCTCAAAGATTGGGGTAAGCAGAAGTGGCGTACCAAGTCAGGTAAACCATCGTCTGAGACAGGCGAGAGGTATTTGCCAGAGGCGGCAATCAAGTCTTTGAGTTCTGCTGAGTATGCGGCAACCACCAAGGCCAAGCGCAAGGGTACGGCGGCTGGTAAACAGTTTGTAAAGCAACCAAAAAAGATTGCAAAGAAAACGGCTAGTTACAGATGAGGTAAAAGATGAAATCACCTACTTGGCAAACAAAAGCTGGTCAAAATCCCAAAGGGGGGTTGAATGCCAAGGGCAGAGCATCTTATAATGCAGAAACTGGTGGTAATTTGAAAGCACCAGTAAAGTCGGGGGACAATCCTCGCAGAGCAAGTTTCTTGGCTCGTATGGCTGGCAACGATGGTGCTGAATACGACAAGAAAGGTGAACCAACAAGACTGCTTCTTTCGCTCAAGGCATGGGGTGCATCCTCAAAGACTGACGCAAAGGCAAAAGCTAAAGCTATATCCGCAAGGAACAAGGCAAAAGCGAAATGAGAGCATTATCAGTTGGTGTTAGTCCTACAGCGGCAGTAGACACAACAGTCTATACCTGTCCTACTGGCTATTACTCTAAATTTACTGTAATGTACATACACAATACAGGTGGCTCTACAAAGCATATAACTGTTCAATGGTTTGACGCAAGTGCCAACTCTACGCTTGATATATTGACGCAATATAACTTCACATCAAAGAACTATTTACAGTTTGATGGTAGTGCTTATATTGTTTTAGAAGAAGGCGACAAAATCAAAATAACTACTGAATCTGGAAGTTCATTCAGTTTTATAGCCACATTTGAAGAAGAAGGGTTGAGTAGAGCATGACCTACCTTGAACTAATCAATGATGTACTTATCAGATTGCGTGAGACAACAATTTCATCAATCAATGAAACCACTTATTCAACTCTGATTGGCAAATTTGTCAATGACGCAAAGCGTCAAGTTGAAGATGCCTTTTCATGGAATGTCTTGGGTCAAACCGTTACTGTTTCTACAGTAGCCTCGACTTCATCCTATTCTTTGACAGGCGCAGGACAGAAGTTTCAAGTCATGGATGTCATCAATACCACAAGCAATGTTGGCTTGATAAACATCAGTTTTGTGGACATGAACCGCAAGCTAAACTTTACGCCACTTGTGAACTCTCTCCCCACAGAATTTGCTTTTGATGGCGTTGATGGTAATTACGACACCAAGGTAAATCTTTACCCAATACCTGATGGCGTATACACAATCAAGTTTTCTTTGACAGTGCCACAAGCTACTTTGGCATCAGGTTCGACAGTTGTGCTTGTCCCTGATGTTTTGGTGGCTCAGAATGCTTATGCTCGTGCATTGGTAGAACGTGGCGAAGATGGCGGTCTGTCTTCATCTGAAGCGTATCTGTTATACAAATCTATGCTCTCTGACCACATTGCTTTAGAAGGCACTCGTTACCCTGAGAATCAGGAGTTTGTAGCAATATGAGCAAGCAACTAGAAATTGCAAGCATTTCAGCCCCCGGCTTTTATGGGTTGAATACTCAAGACTCGCCTCTTGATTTGAATGCTGGCTTTGCTTTGGTTGCGACTAATTGCGTGATTGACCAGTATGGTCGTATTGGTTCACGAAAAGGTTTTTCTAGGCTTAACTCATCTACTGGTAACTTGGGTGCAAACGATGTTACTGTGATGAATGAGTTGGTTCAGGCAGATGGCACTTTGACTGTATTGTTTGCTGGCAACAACAAGCTGTTTAAACTTGATGGGTCTAATGCTATCGTGGAGTTGACCTATGGGGGTGGTGGTACTGCACCAACCATCACCGCAAGCAACTGGCAAACAGCGTCTTTAAACAACATCACATACTTCTTTCAGTCAGGTTTTAACCCGCTGATCTATGACCCTGCTGTAAGCACCACAACATATCGTAGAGTGTCAGAGAAGACAGGTTATGTAGGAACTGTGCCTGATGCCAACATTGTGATCTCTGCGTTTGGTAGATTGTGGGCGGCAAACACTACAACCAATAACGCAACAGTCTTTTTCTCTGACTTGATTGCTGGTCATGTTTGGTCAACAGGTACATCAGGTTCTTTAAATGTAGATCGTGTTTGGGTCAATGGTGCTGATGAGATCACAGGTCTTGCGGCACACAATGGTTTCTTGTTTATCTTTGGTAAGCGTCAGATTCTGATTTATCAAAATGCCACAACACCAGCATCAATGTCATTGCATGACACTGTTGAGGGTATTGGTTGTATTGCTAGAGACAGTATTCAGACAACTAGCACTGATGTGCTTTTCTTGTCTAACTCTGGTGTCCGATCATTGATGAGAACGATTCAAGAAAAGTCATCTCCTGAGAGAGACTTGTCTAAGAACATTCGTAATGACTTAATGGAGACTGTGGCTGGTGAAACATTGGCAAACATCAAGTCTGTCTATTCAGAGCGTGAAGCGTTTTACTTGTTGACTACACCCAGTACAAAGTCAGTGTTTTGTTTCGACACAAAAGCGTATTTGCAGGATGGTGCGGCAAGGGCTACAACTTGGGACTCTATAGAACCAACATCATTGTTGTCTCGCAGAAACGGTGATTTGTTGGTTGGTAAGAATGGTTATGTGGGCAAGTACGGTACTTTCCAAGACCATGATGCTGAGTACAGGATATTGTACTACACAAACCATGCTGACCTTGGCAATCAGAATGTGACTTCTATTTTGAAGAAGTTATCTACTGTTGTGATTGGTGGAAGCAATCAGGTAGTTACATTCAAATGGGGCTTTGACTTCAAGACAAACTACTTGTCTGACAGTGCAACTATTCCAACACAAGGCGAAAGTCTGTATGGTGTTGCAGAGTATGGTGCAAACGCTACTGTCATTGCAGAGTATGTTGATGGTATTGCTTTGCAAACATTAACAGTTTCAGCATCAGGGTCTGGCAAGGTTGTGCAGTCGGGTTATGAGTCAAACATTGATGGGACACCATTGTCATTTCAGAAGATTGAGATTCAATCCAAACAAGGTAGATTAAGTTAAGGACAGATATGACAAATTACACAAAGGCCACTAATTTTGCAACCAAAGATGCTTTATCTTCTGGTAACCCTTTGAAGATTGTCAAAGGTACTGAGATTGATACTGAGTTCAACAACATTGCTACTGCCATTGCAACCAAGGCAGATTTGGCAAGTCCTACCTTTACTGGTACACCTACATTGCCGACAGGAACTATTGCAACTACTCAGTCTACTGGTAACAATACAACTGCTTTGGCAACCACTGCTTTTGTTCAAGCGGCATTAGCGGCAATGTATCCAGTTGGTTCTATCTACACAAATGCAAGCGTCAGCACTAACCCTGCAACATTGCTTGGTTTTGGTACATGGACTGCATTTGGTGCTGGTCGTGTCATGGTTGGTTTTGATTCAGGCAATGCGCTCTTTGACACTGCTGAAGAAACTGGTGGTAGTGCAAATGCAATCACTGTTAGCCACACTCACACTGCAACTTCCACTGTTACAGACCCCGGGCACAGTCACACAATTCGTACTGCTGATGATTCAAATAATCAAACTGGTATTTATATGGCTAATTTAAATATTTATACATCAGATAATTCAACTCAAACTAATACCACAGGCATAACAGTTGCAACAACAAACGCTTCAGCAGGTTCAAGTGGAACTGATGCTAACTATCAGCCGTACATTACTGTTTATATGTGGAAAAGAACGGTATGAAAAACCCTGAGATGTTGCATCACTTTTCTGATGGGTTGTATGCCAAGCAGTCAAACTTTCCTGCTGGCATGGCTATCTTGAAGCATACGCATGACTTCAGCCATTTGTCTATATTGTCACAAGGCAAGGTTGCTGTGTTGCGTGGTACTGAGATTGACATTGTTGAAGCACCAGCGTGTATTGAGATTAAAGCAGGGTTGACTCATGGAGTCAAAGCGATAACAGATTGTGTTTGGTTTTGTATTCATGCCACAGACGAGAAAGACCCGTCTAAAGTGGATGAAATTTTGATTAAAGGAGATTGATATGCCTATAGCCGCCGCCGCAATAATGGGAGGTGCATCACTGCTTGGTGGTTCGATGCAAAGTAAATCAGCTAATCGTGCGGCTCAAGAGTCAGCAAAAGCACAATTAGAGGCGGCACGAATTGCCGCTGAAGCCGCTAAGTTTCGCCCTGTAGGTGTAACTACTCGCTATGGCAGTTCCAACTTCCAGTTTGACCCTAGCGGTTATCTAACTGGTGCTGGTTACACAGTCTCTCCTGAACTCAAAGCCTATCAAGACCGATTGATGGGATTGACTGAAAGAGGATTAACTGAAGCTGAAATGGCACAGCAACAGTATGCACCACTTCAACAAGGTGCTCAAGGACTGTTTGGATTGGGTCAGCAGTATCTACAGCAGTCTCCTGAACAAGTTGCGGCTCAATATATGCAACAGCAACAGGATTTGCTTGCGCCTAGTCGTGAGCGTCAATATGCTCAGTTGCAAAACCAGTTGTTCCAACAAGGTCGTGGTGGTTTGTCTGTAGGTGCTACAGGATTGCGTCCAAGTGGTGCTGGTGGTTTGGGTGCTACTACTCCTGAGATGGAAGCGTACTACAACGCATTGGCTCAACAAGACTTGGCACTTGCTTCTCAGGCTCAACAAGCTGGTCAGCAGAATGTGGCTTTTGGTGCAGGGTTGTTAGGTTCTGGTGCTGGCTTAATGGGTCAATATCAAGCTGGTCAAGTCGGTGCTTTGAGTCCATTTACAAGCTATTTGGGTGCTGGTTCTACCATTGAGTCTCTTGGTCAACAGCCTTTAGAGATGGGAAGACTTTTAGGTGGTCAATCTGCTAGTGCTGGTGGCAATGTTGGTCAAGCATTGTTAACTGGTGGATTGGGTGCGGCTAGGACTCTCCAAAGTACGGCTGGTAGTGGACTTGGTTCTGCGTTGATTGGGTTAGGTAATAACCCTTATGTTGGTTATGGTTTAAATCAATATTTTAATCCTCCGCAAACACCTGTTTTCTCTGATGCCTACCAAGCATCAATACAACCAAACAATTTTTCCTCTGGATATTTCAATCCACAAATGTCTGTTGGTGCAAGAGCTTTTGAAAATTAAGGAATAAATCATGGTAACCCCCACCTACACAATTCCAAATACACTTTTTTCAAACCAAACAAATTACGGCAATATGGATTTGGAATCTCAAAGAATTAAAGAAGAAGAACAACGCAGGGCTGAAATGGCACGAGAAAATTTGTTAGGTATTGCAAATACTCCTATGGGTCAATCTAGTCTTGATAGTCTTGAACCAGCAATTACTGAGAATATTCAATTCACTCCAAATGCTGAACCATACTCAACGCTAACAGCAAGACAACCACAATCTTCTATTGTTGGTGGAATGTTTAGCCCTGAAATCTCTCGTGCGGCAGAGATGGAATATATGCTAAAGCGTCAAGCGGCTATGCAAAATGAAGCATTGACTTATGCACAATTAACACCCATGCAACAAGCACAGTTTGGTTTCTATCGTGGTGGTCAACAGTTGGGTGATGTTCTTGGTGGTGCTTTAGGTGGTAAAGACCCTCAGTTACAAATGATTGGTTTGCAACAGCAAATCTTGAGTGAACTTGACCCAAGTGACCCTGAACAACAATTGAGAGTTGCTCAGAAATATGCCGGAAGAGTTCCTGAGTTGGCTTCAAAAATTGCCGACAATGCTCGTAAGGCGCAGTTTCAAATGGCATCTACTGCACAAAAACTTCGTGAAAGACAAGGAGTTGACCCATTTGAACAATTGCTTCGTTCAGGTAAATACACTCCTGCAAGCATGGCAACTTATAAGATAAGTCAAAATGTTGCTGATCTAAGAGAAGTTGAAAGTCCAGACAAAGTACCACCAGACATCCAAAAAGCTCGTTTAGTTGCTCAAAGCAAAGGCTTTAAAGAAGGAACTAAAGAATATAACGATGAACTTGTCAAACAACTTGAAAAGACAGATAAACGACCAACTGAAGAAATTTTTGACTTGATGGCAGAGTTGGATGTACTTGACCCTGTTAAAGATAAAAAGAAATACGATATTGTTCAGTTGAGAATTAAGAAACTTACAGAAGGCAAATCTTTAGATGAAGCTCTTGGTGAAGGCTTGGGAATGCTTGGCAAAGCTCTTATGGCTGGACAAAAGAAAGAAGCTGAAGAAACTGGAAAATATACTGCTGAGAACTTTAAGAATCTTGGTTCTGCTGTTGCGGCAGGAACTGCATCAAAGCGGAATATTGCTACGCTTGAAACTTCTTTGGAAAACGCATTTACAGGAAAGTTTGCAGAAGCAAAAGAAGCTGTTGTTGGTGCTTTGATTTCTCTTGGCATCCCTGTTGGAAGCGACCTAAAGAATGCCACATCTAATACTCAGCTTATTCAAGCAATGGGTACTAGATACATCTTCCCATTGGTCAAGAATTATCCCGGCTCGTTGGCGGCAAAAGAATTGGCAAGTTTGGAAAAGACTGCGCCTAATGCTTTGCAACAACCAGAAACAATCAAGAGATTGGTTAGTTTGCTAAAAGTTGATCTTGCAGAAAATGAGTACACCTACAACAGAGCAAAAGACTATAAGAAAGCAAACAAAGATTCCTTGATGGGATTCAATGAAGCTGACCAAAGAATTGAGTTCCAAAATAAACTTGGTCGATTGCAAGAGTTGGTTACAAATGTCAAACGGAAAAAATTCAAGACAGCAGAAGAAGATGCTGAAATCAATCAACTGAAAAAAGAACTGTATATTGGAGGCTGAAATGGCTGACGAATTTGATGTAAGCAATATTCCTCTGGCTGAGGATAAGACAGCCCCCTCAAATATAGATATGAGTAAATCTATTATGAGTCCTGAATATCGTCAGCGAGATGCTTTCGGTGGTCAAGAGTTAGGTGGATTAATCGTTGGAGCACCACTTCCATTTCCTCTTAGTACAGTAGGTTCTGGTATTGGTGGCTTTGGAGGTGAACTTTATGAACAAGTTTCTAAAGGCGAAACTCCATCCTTATCATTGGCAACACAAGCTGGAATTGAAGAAGCCGCATGGGATGCTGGTGGAAATCTTGTTCTCAAAGGATTTGGAAAAGTTTTACGCTTTGGTGCTGACAAACTTGGCTTCACTTCTAGTAATGCACCTGATGCAAACAAAGCCGCAGAAGAATTTTTACAAAGATACAACTCATCATTGCCAGCAAGTCAGAGAACAGGTGCAAACTTATTTTCTGCTTTAGAGGGTTTAACCCTTACGCCAGTAACATACGATATTTTTAAAAGAAAAGACAAAGAAATTCAAGATGCCTTGATGACAGGTTCACAAGATATATTGAAGTCTCTTGTAAAGAGTCCTGAACTTGACATGGCTTTGAGGACAAACACATCTTCACAATTTTCATCTGGTCAAATACTGCAAAATTTTATAAAGCAAGGTGAAAAATCATTAAGTGATTCAGTTGATTTAATTTATAAAGATATTTTTGCTGACACAACATCTAAAGTCACAACTTTTGGCATTAAATCATTTGCTGACAAATTGTTGGCAAACCCTTCTGCCTTAACAAGCGGTCAAAAATCTATTCTTAATGAAATGAAGGTTTTACCAAATGAATTGAATGTTCCCACGCTTCATCAGATAAGAAGTCGTTGGCTTGCAGAAAATAGAGACAAATACAATTCTCGTGTTTCTAGCGAGAAGGATAGCCGTGCTTCACAAACAATAAGTGAATTAATTTCTCAGTTTGATAAGGCTATGGATTATTCTGCTAACACAACTTTAAAAGGTGATACTCTAAAACAATATAGAAATGTAACCAAAACATATAGGCAAGGAATTCAAGGTCTTCAAACTGATGCAATACAAGAAGCGTTAACAAAGAATCCAGAAGAAGTCGGTGCATATTTGTTTACGGCTGGGAAAGAAACACCCACTCTTGATTTGTTTAAGTCTGTGATTGCGGCATCTAATTTGTCAAAAAAACCATCAAATGAAATTATTGATGCTTTGCGATATGGTTATCTTGAAGCGATGGTAAACACTCCTGAAAATATGTTGAAATTTGCAAAGAACTTAGAGCAAGACAAGGCTTTTGCAAACACATATAACAGATTGTTTGGCAATACACCACAAGATGCCGCCATCAAGCAAATGAATGAAGGTGCTAAGTTGGGTCTGGTTGAAGCTAAAGCAATGCCCGGACTCAATTACAGAACAGTTACTTCTGGATTAAATGTATTAGCTCCAACAGCCGCAATTGGCACTGGATATTTCTTTTTGCTAAGTCCTGAGCAACAACAAAAAGTAACTGAAAATTTGGGTTCAGCCGCTGTTGTTGGTGGTTCACTTGTTTTGTCTCAAAGAACATTGGCAAAAGCATTGCTTGACCCTAAAGGCGCAAAAGCAATCAAGTATTTGTCAACAGCAAGAGAAAAATTAACTTCTGCAACTGCGTTCACCAAACTTGTTGTTGAGCCTTTAACCAACATTATTACTGCTGAAGAAAAAGAACAGTATCCATTTGGTGCGCCATCTGCTAAAGATGAGTTTGATGTATCAAATGTTCCTTTAAAAAAGTAAGGAAACAAAATTGACCCAATCAGCATTTGCCTCCTTGCGGCAGGACTTGTCAAACAGATTCAAGCTGGCTGTGAACTTTATAAACAAGCAAAAGAATCTTTTGTTGAAATTAAAGCCACTGCTGATGAAGTTATTGCCATTGGTAAAGAAGTCCATGGATTTTGGGGTCAGCTTCTTGCGTTCTTTGGTAGCAAGCCAAAGCCTCAAGTTGCAAATCCTGTGGCTAAGTCTAAGAAATCTGTTTACAAGTCTGTTGACGAAACTCAAGTCAAAATTGACATTGTTTCTAACCTGACATCGTTTTTCAAACTTCAAGAACAACTTGCGGCACACATAAGGGAAGAAGAAGAAAAGAGTCTGACAGTCTATGACCCTGACCAGAACCACATGGAAGCGGCTTTAAAGAGGGTGATGGCACAGCAAGAGATGGATGCGTTAGTAGTGCAGATTCGTGAGTGTATGGTGTATCAAAGCCCTCCTGAGATGGGCGCACTGTACTCAGAGGTCTTCAGCATGAAGGACAAGATTGAAGAGGAGCAAACTCAGGCAAGGTTAAGGCAAGAAGCTATCAAAAGGCAAGAGGTATGGCTACGCAAAGAGGAGGAAAGAAACCTACAAGCAAAGCTAGGAGCAGTAATAGCGACTTCTATATTCCTCCTGTACCTGTGGCTGTGGCTGTTGTTCGTAAGTCATTGGGGGAAGAAATGATTGGATGGATTGCCGCTTGCGTACTGATAGCCTTGCTTTTGCCTTTGATGGCATTTCTTTATCTTGACATACTTGAAGTTAAAAATGAGGCAAGGTCTCAGATCGAAAAAGTTGAGAAATTGAGAAGACAGGTTGAACAAAAGGAAAGGAAGAAAGATGACTAAGCAATTGGAAAAAGATTCTGTTTACAACCAATTTGACACTGACCGTGATGGTGTAGTGACTGATGCTGAGTTGGCAAGGTCTGAGCGCATGATTCAGATTGAAAATCTTGACAAGATGGCTGACCAACAAAGGGTTATGGCATGGGCGGCACTTGGCGCACCTCCTGTTTTGATTGCTTTCTTGGCCTCTGCTTGGGTGACGCTTGAAAAAGTTAATGCTTTGGCAGGGCTGACTACAACTTACTGTGCGGCAATGGGAACGATTGTGGTTGCGTTTATGGCGGCACAAGCCTATGTTCGTGGGAAGACAAGCGAATGAGTATCTTTAACCCTTGGGTGATTCTTGCCTTCATTTTGGCAATGATTACATCATTTAGTGGTGGCTACTTGAAGGGTGGGCAAGATGAGTTTGCCAAACAACAAATGGAGATAGCTCGTTTAAACAATGAGGCTAGGCAAACGGAACAGGCACTGGTGACAGCGGTGCAGAAACAAGCAACTGAACTGGTAAAGGCAAACAACAATGCAAAACTTGTTATTCAAAAGCGTAATTCTGACATTGATTCTGGTGCTCTCAGGTTGCGGATTCCTGTCAAAACGCCCTCCTGCCCAACCTTATCAACCACCTCAGATGCCCCCGTTGCCGAGCGACCTGACCCCCCAACAGCCGAACTTCAGCCAGAGACTGCTAGAGATATTCTCGCCATCGCAGACGAAGCCGACCTCACAGCCAGAAAGCTCAACGCCTGTATCGCAACCTATAACCAAGTCAGAGAAATGATTAACCAGAAGGAAACCAAATGAACTTATCAGCCAACTTCACCCTGAAAGAACTCACCAAGTCAGACACTGCCACTCGTTTGGGTTTAGACAATACACCTGATGAACAGGCACTTGAGAACTTGAAGACTCTTTGCGAAAAGGTATTGCAACCTGTTCGTGAACACTTTGGTAAGTCGGTGACCGTGAACTCTGGTTACCGTAGCCCTGAGTCCAATGCGGCTGTAGGTGGTTCTAAGACCAGTGACCATTGCAAAGGTCAGGCGGCTGACATTGAGATTACTGGTGTTGCCAATGCTGATCTGGCTCAGTGGATTATGGACAACTTGGACTACACACAATTGATCTTAGAGTTCTACACCCAAGGTGTACCTGATTCTGGTTGGGTTCATGTGTCTTATGACCCAAACAACCTGAAGAAACAAGAACTGACTGCCACTAAGATAGCTGGTAAGACCACCTACCTCAATGGCTTAGTTGCTTAATCGTCAAAGAAGTGGAGGAAGACCCATATACCGATTATGAGTGCTCCTCCACCAATTGCCAAAACTGTGATTAGGCCAAGTACATTTTCAATCATGTGTAACTCTCCATTCACGCTCGTTGCGTCCTGATTTAGACTTGACTGTGCGTCCTGTCAACTCAATCAAGTTCATGTTGGACAACTCGTTTAAACGCCTTGCAACCTGATTAGACTCTAACCCACTATGTTGGGCAATTCCATCTTTACCAAGCGAGCCATGAGCCTTTAAAGCGTCCACAATCATGCAAAAATGTTTAGAAGCCAAGTCCTTTGCAGAATCAGCGGCTTCATAACTGGTTGTTGGGTCAGATGTTCTCACCCGATTAAAGATAGGCAAGTCAAAGAACTTCTTTACTTCACCGCCAAAATGTATATCGTCAAGTTTGCTCATCATTCACTCCTGTTAAGTTAGTGGGTACTCACTTACGCTTTCCCCATTGAGTCACATCAAAAAGGTATGTCCGAATCCATGTCCTCAATCTTAGCTTTAGGCTTGCTTTGAGGCTGTTCTGCTTGTTCTTCTTTGGGTTTTTTGGGGTTGACTGCTAATCCCATGAACTTACCGTTCTTACCCTCTTTAATCCATGCTGACAGCCAAAAGTCCTGTCCATCAACACGAATGTTGCCTTTATAGTCAGGATCATTAAATTTTTCTTTCTTGTCGTTCTTAAACAATACACCTGAGTTATCACGCTGTTCCATATTTACACCTTAATTTCATTGAGTTTTTTCACTTTGTCATCCACTTCTACAAGAAACTGGACAACCTCTTTTTCGAGTTCTGCAATATACAAGTCATTGCGCTCGATTCTTTTGACAAGCAGTTGTAGGTGCGCTGGCATTCGTGGGTCGAAACTCACAAAGTCGCACCAACTTCTGTTTGCACACGCCATTTGCCACTGCATCTGGTCGTAATACTTCTTTGCAGGTTCATCGCCAAGAATAGTGTCGATATGGGTTGAAGTGTTAGGACACTTGATCTCTAAGCATCCATCGTCACCAATCAGACCGTCAGGAGAGGCGGCAGACATAGCAATTCTTGGATGGTCAATAGCACCTACCTGATCGACTGTATTGCCTGTTTTAACCTCGTATGCGGCTCTGGCAAAGGGTTCGTTCTCGACACCCCACTCCATTGCGGCATTTGAGTATGACTCACCTACTTGGTTAGTCATGCGCTCGACTACCAACTGCGCCATGTAGTTTGCTCTACTGGTGCTGTAGCCTGTCTTTGTCTTGGCAACAATGTCAGAGATACGAGAAGCAGTGGCTTTTCCACAACGCTGTGCAAACCATTCAGGAGAACCTTGTTCAATATCACTCATGCTTCCCTCGCTATCAACATATCGTCTGCCATTTCATATGCAAGAGGCGCAATATATTTATCACCACACTTAACACACCCACCATCGTGAGCGTCAGCGGCAATTAAACCTTGCATAGCCTTTGCCGCAAAGTAGTCCCGCAATGTCATGCCACTGTGACCACTGCTTACCCAATCGTTAAGCGTTACTTCGTTACCACTTGGAAATGCTGGTGGGTTGTTCATTTCAATGCTCCTTTACGCTTCACTGTGCCAACCAAATTTCCACCATTAATTTCAGATAAAAGATGCTTGGCAACATTTAAAACTTGGCGAGCATTGTTTGAGTCGCCTTCAGCTATTAAATCTTGAGCATTGGTTATTAAATCAATAACAACACTGTTCCCGCCTTTGACTTTGTATGTAATGGTTTGCGTAATACCCAAAGCATATTTTTCAATATGGTCAACGCCATATCTGCGTCTATTGCGGCTTACTTCTGGATATGAAGTCATTTCAACGCCCCTTTACGCTTTTCTTTAGCATCAATTACTTTTTTCTGCCAATTCTTATCAGAACCGCAAGCACTGTAAGCAGTGGAGTAAACATCTTTCAACTCCTCAATGGTGGATGCCGCTTCAATAGCCGCTAAATGGTCAATCATCATTCCTACATCTATGTCTGAACCCTCACCTTCAGGCAAGTCTTCTCCAGCATAGATATACAGACCCAAACCATGCAGAGACAAAGCCTTAGTCATGCAACGCATGATGGCGGTGTTGACTGCAAACGCATCAGGATTAGGGATTGCTTTGTTTTTGTAGTCCATCACTGGTAATTGGCAAGTCATTGGTTTGCCAAACATAGTGACTGTGACGAACACCATTGCAGTGCCGTTTATGTCCATGAAACACTTGTCACCAAACATTTCGATCTTGTAACTTGCATCGGGGTCTGCTTTGAGTGCTTCTGCCCATGCCCACGCCCATGAAAGATATGTCAAATTTCCTTTCTTCTCAGTATGTTCATTGACATTCTTACCGAGAAGACTTAACACCTGTTCTTGATTCATTCCTCAACTCCCATCACATCGTTAAAAATATCTATCGCTTCTTTGTTTACTGCCCACATTGCCAACAGTGTTAGATCACTGTGGATTAGGGCAATATCTTTATTGAACCCTACGAATCTTTTGTGTAGGCACTTCTCCTCCAGACTCTTTGTTGTTCTTTCTATCCGCATTAGGATTGTTGAATAATCCAGCATTTTTCACTCCTGTTAAATGCTTCTTCCATGTATCCTGAACATTTGTCAGGGCTGAGTTCACATACCCGAATGTTGGGTCGGTGATTAGTTTGGATGGCATAACCACCCTTTGTGTCTTTGGTTGCTCTTTTAATCGTTTAGCCGCCTTTTGTCGCAATTTCGTGCGCTCTTTCAAACTGAGTGTGGGTGTCCAAATCTGAAAATAAGATAAAAAACGAGTCATCGCAACATTTATCTGTTGGGTTACGAGGTTTAATGCAGAACGAACAGTAATACTCATTGGAATGCTCCTCAATGATTCTTTCAAGATTCAGCTTAGTTTTCATTGCTGGCCTCGCTGTGGTAAGGGTTGATTTTAGGCAACTTAGGCTTGTTCTGTTCAATAGCCTCACGCTGTAATTCCATGCGGTAAAAACGCCACAACTGGAGTTCTTCATCGCTGTCAACCCAAGGGGTCAGCGGTATTTCTAATGCTGTTTGTGCAAGTCGTTCTGCTTTGAGTTCGACTCTTGATCGAACCATGTCTGCAACATCAGCCCATGCGTTTGACTGTATTGCTTCTACGATAGCTTGGCTATCGCATATCGCATCTGCAACATCTTCTGAGTTGATGTCTTGCAGTGCCATCCACTTTTCTCTCTCTAAATCAATCATCATTCACTCCTGTTAAAAAACCTATCAATGCGTGTATTCTGTCAGACACTATCATAATTACTATAGGTAGTTTCCCTAATACACTTATGAAGGTCTGCAAGAGACTTGTTAGTGAACACTTTGCCGCAACCCAAGCAAATCCAAGCAATTCCCATCTTTACTTCAGTTCTACGCTTGCCACTCTCTCCTCTTTGTTTACCAAAGAATGTTCTTATTTGCTGAATCATTTTTTGTTAGACGAGGATTTTGAGTAAATCAGCACTTGATTCTTGTCGTTGATTTCACCCTTTTCCTGTCGTTTCTTTGCAGAATTATCGCCCTGTATATAGCGTTTCATCTTTTGGTCTGTCAACCAGATTGATGGTTGACCTTTGTAATCAAATGCGTTGTTCATGTGTTCTTCTCCTTGAGTTTGGCTTCAATAGCGTTGTAAAAACTAAGCTGTGTTGTTGTGGACTCCATGCAACAAGCCGCTATTTCTTCAACCGTCAGCCCTACCCATGTGCGCTGTGGTGGGTGGGTTGCTTCACCTCTGGCTCTGATGGCAGAGGCGCAAGTCACGAATGCGCCGCCTATCATGCTCAGGCCGTCTAAGTGTTCCTCACACGCCTTTGCACAGGCTTCACGCTCAATCAAAACCGCTTCATTAAAGGCGGCTACGCCTTTTTCATAGCCACTCTGAAACGCTTTGGCGGCTACCAGTTTGACAAAAGCTTCAAGACGCAACAAAGCAGATTTATGCCAATTACATTCGCCATACACCTGTGTAGCCATCGCAATGATTTCATCTTGTGTCATTCCTGTACCCTCTTTTTATAGCTCTCTGTTAGCAATTGCTTGAGCCACTTTGATGCGCCAATTCGTTTCCATTCCTCATACTGCCATGTCGTAAGTTTTGCTCCAATACGCTTTTGTGATGTGGTTAACTCTGATTTTGGTCTAGGCATTTCATGTTCCTGATGTAAATTGCAAAACTGCTAATGGTATCTTTACCAAAACCTGTCATCTTCTCAATATCAAGTGCTACTTGTTCAAGAATGTCGTTCCTGAGTTCGTCATAGACTTGTTGTTGTGTCTTCCATTCAGACATAGATTCCTCGCTTTTCGCAAACGGTGGCATAGTTTTTTGCTTTCTTTTTGTGAAGCCTGATACAAGCCTTTAAAAGACTTTTCTTCTTGCTGGCTACTTGGATACTCTGTGGCGTGACAGGCCGTGTCAAGACATGGTTTACACCCATCAGCAAAGCAACAATGAGTGCCACACGCCCAAACAATTCAGAGAATGTCATCGTGGTCGTTCTCCTTAATGAATTTAAGTATTTTGGCAAAGTCTCTGTCGGTCAGGTCATCAGTGATGTCTACCCAACTACCATTACTTTTTTTCTGTAGTTCAAAACAGTATTTGCTGTAGAGTCCCTCTTTGGGACTGTAGTCAGGGTCATACGACCATTTAACCCTGAGTTCATAGTCTTCATCTCGATAGTCAATATCTTGCAGTTCATCAGGAAAAATATCAAATTTCATATACGCCTCTCTGTTGTTGAATGGATAATGTACGACACTATATATTCTGTTGTACACTAGGATATACCCTTATTGTCAAACACTAACCTCACTGATACTTTAGGCACATGGCACGAAACAAATCAGAAATCACAGGCAGTCCACACAAAATCGCAACTAGGGTAACTTTTGACCAATGGTCAGAGTTTCGTAGGTTAGGCGGTTCTGTCTGGTTACGAAATTATCTCAAGAATTTAATCGAACTTCAAAAGAGTCCACAACAGGGGAAACCATGAAAAAAGTCATCATTGGCGCATATTTAGCACTTTCCAGCTTCACATTGTGGGCGGCTTGTTCAACGCACACCTACTATGCAAACGGCAAATATGTGACTTGCACCACTTGTTGTTATGGGAACAATTGCAATACAAACTGCTATTGATGTATGATTGTTTGAAACACGGCTAAATGGGGAGTAGCTACCCCATTGAAAAGAGAACCCACCCCTCCTGCCGCAGTTTCTTTTCAGGGTGGATTTTAGGGCGTGGGAAAATGCACTATTACCAACATCACATTGGTGACTTTATCAAAGACACTTCTTTCTTAACAAATGAGGAAGTGGGGATTTATCTCAAACTTCTTTGGCTTTATTACGATACTGAACATCCATTGCCGAACTCAATTTTCGAGTTATCAATAAAAGTCAATGCTCGTGACCAACAAGATGCTCTAAACGGAATCTTGGGGATGTTTTTCACATTACGAAATGACGAATGGCATCACAATAGATGCGATAAAGAAATTTCCTTTTATAAACAACAACTTGAAACAGCATCAAAAGCTGGCAAAGCATCAGCCGCAAAAAGAGCACTCAACAGAAACTCAACGGTCGTTGAACGGTCGTTGGATTCATGTTCAACGGTCGTGCAACCAACCAATAACCAAGAACCAATAACCAATAACCATAGTATTGATGAACCACCAACAAAACAAAGAACAAAAGGCTCACGCCTTTCAACAGATTTTGAGTTACCTGATTCTTGGACAGAATTCTGCCAAACAGAACGACCTGACTTAAACCCGCAAAAGGTGTTTGATTCGTTCAAAGACTATTGGGTGGCAAAAGCAGGTGCGGCAGGTGTGAAGTTGGATTGGCAAGCCACATGGCGCAATTGGGTAAGAAACCAGAACATTGTCAAACCATTGTTCAACAAGGCAGATATTGTCCACCAGACCGTACCCTCAAGCTCACAGCGTGACCCTGCGCTTGTCAAACTTGATGAAGACAGGCTAAAGACTGCACCACCAAACCCTGAAGTTCTGGCAAGAATGAGAGCACTTTTAGGAAGACAGGCATGACAAAAAATGAAGCAAACAGACTCCTTGATGAAGTCAGAGATGGAAACCGACTCCACCCCGTTGTCAGAATCACCGAAGCACTATGGGCGACAGGGGATTGCGTTAGAAACTTACCTGTTCACACTCAACCATTTAGTGAAGATAGCATCAACGAATGGCTGGAAAGCTCAGGCATGGCACAGGGCGAAAGAATTGGAAAATCACCCATTGGGGATATTCAAGGGCATCAGTCAGGAATTGACCAAAATAATGAAAGCACAAAATGAACCCATTTCTGATAAATGAACCTACTTGCATCAGTTTTTCAGGTGGTAGGACTTCTGCTTATATGCTTTACAGGGTGCTAGAAGCTCACCAAATGAGCCTACCAAATGATGCAGTAGTCTGTTTTGCCAACACAGGAAAGGAAGAAGAAGCCACCTTAGAGTTTGTCAATGAATGTTCTATGCGTTGGAATGTTCCAATTTCTTGGTTGGAATATGTGGAAGTTGATGGTAAACATTCTTTTAAGGTTGTTGATTATCAAACTGCTAGTAGAAATGGCGAGCCTTTTGAGGAAATTATTAAACACTTTGACAATGCTTTGCCAAACGGCAGGGCTAGATACTGTTCAGCAAATCTAAAAACTAGGACTTTTTATAGATATTTAAAGTCTATTGGCTGGGAAGAATGGGAGTCTTTCCTTGGGATTCGTGCTGATGAGCCTAAAAGAGTTGTTAAATTTAGGGCAAATCCTAATCCAGAAGGTAAACATGAGACTGTGCATTTGCCTTTAGCGCAAGCTAATGTTTCGGCTAAAGATGTAAGTAACTTTTGGAAACAGCAAGATTTTGACTTAGGTCTACCAAACATTAATGGAAAAACAATGCATGGAAACTGTGATTTGTGTATGTTAAAGCCTAAAGCGCAGATTCTTAGCCTTATTCAAGAAAAGCCAGAGAGGGCATTATGGTGGATTAAACAAGAAGAAGAAGCTGCAAAAAGATGCGTTGGCGATGGAAAGTTTTTTGCTATCGATAGGCCTACTTATGCACAAATGTATAAATATGCTGCCGAACAAACCGATATGTTTGATAAAGATGAAGAAGCTATTTCTTGTTTCTGTGGAGACTAACTACATGATTTATATAGGAATCGATCCGGGCGCAGTCTCAGGCGCATTAGGCGCAATTGACCATGATGGTAATTACCTAGAATCATTTGACATTGAGCACAAAGACAAGCACATATTGGCATTGGTCTTTAAAAGTCGAATTCTGAGCATTGTTGACCCTAAAGAGGGCGCAGAGATATGCATGGAACAAGTCCATTCAATGCCAAACCAAGGGATTTCAAGCACTTTTACATTCGGTCGTGCAGTAGGGGTGATTAGTGCGGTTTGTGATTTGACCCGATACCCCGTGCATTTGGTAACACCCCAAAAGTGGAAAAAGCATTTTCACTTGACAGCAGATAAGAATGAATCGTTGGACATGGCTCGCTATTTATGGCCTGAAGCCAAATTAACGCTCAAAAAACACACAAACAAAGCAGAGGCACTCTTAATCGCTGAATACTTGAGGCACACATTGCATGGCATCGAAAAGCAGAAAACCGCCTAATGCTAAGGGTCAGGTGATTTTTTACACTGACAAGGAAAAACAAGCCTTAGAGCACATTGGCGGTGGTTCAGTGGCTGAAGGTGCTCGTATTAGCATTCGATGGGCGGCGCATTTTTGGCGTGTAGGTTTGCGCCCTGACTTTGATTTGAACCATGTCGGCATCTGTTTATTTGTTGACGACCCACACGCAGACGATTTATAGGCGGTTTTAAGCGGTTTTTTTGCCTTGGGAATGGTAAGGTATAGGCAGACAAGAAAAAAGCCCCGAAGGGCTTAAAATTGAAAAGTGCTCACTAACTTATTTTCTGAGAATAATTTTCAACAATAGGGCAATAGTTGCATAAATCATGGATTTCGCACCTTGTGCAGTGCATCATTTTTGCATTGGTCAATATCTGACGCACTCAAACCAGTAGATAATTCAATTGCCAATTGCACGGCTCGCTTACTTTGTTCATCACTGGGTGCAACTATTGCAAGAACCAGTGCCTCTGTGAATGCTTGAATTTGTGTCATTCTGTTACCTCATTTTCTGAGTATTCAGTAATCAGGTTTTTAGCTATTTCAAACCAGTTGACATTTTCTAGAAAAGCCCTTGCATAATCTTGCATAAGGTTTGAATGTCTTTCATCATGCCCACACTCAAAAATAACTTCCTCTGCGTATTGTTTAAGGCTTTGCCCTAATTCATAGGCATCTGTTAAATCACAGGCAGAATAGTATTCTGTAGGGTCAAACCCATCAAATACTTCAAGGTTTACCCTCCATGTTTCGTAATTTGTCCAACCATTATAAGTTTTATCAGTCATTTTTAACACCTATTAAGACCCTGCAAAAGCACAGGCAAAAGGGCACATTGTGCCCAATTGTTTGTACTCTTATTCTGTCACTGTTACAGGTGTTTCAGCCTCTACAGGCTTAACCGTAGGCAAATAACACCATTCAGGCACACGGGCATAGTCTCCGTCTCTCATAGGCATGATGATGCCTACAAAATGTAAATCAGCCCCTATTGACACAATGCCGCTATCCGTACCCCTTTGCTTGATAGATACATTGCAGTTATTAGATTTTGACCCTCTTAAATCGCTATCGGCATCATAAAATGCCATTAAATAAGAGATATTGTATGAACTAGGCTTTATTTCATCGTCTTTTACCATCAAAGGGATAATTCTATCGGTATTAGGAAAACAACCCTCTACAGCACTGAATACACGGGTAGAATTATCTGGCTCGATAACTGTAATTTTTTCACCCTCTACTGTAAAGTGTAGAGTTTCATTACCTTTTTTACCTGTAGCAGATAATGCTTTAACAGCATCTAAGGGAATAATTACCTTTGATTGATTTTCTACATAGTCACTATCAATCAACAAACGGCCTAACATATGCCCATTTGTAGACTCTAAGTATGTACCTCTGTTATTTTGCACCACATGGATACCCTGCAAATAATATCGAATGTCTTTTATTGCACTGAATCTAGATAATGCTTTTAACTGTTTCCGTTGAATTGTGAATTTCATTTTTAACACCTATTGAAAGCCTAGGAAAATGCCTAGGTGATAGGATACTGTTACCAATACCCTATACCCTAGTTTTTAGCCCCATACCCCTATGATTAGCATAAGACAAATAAACCCTGTAAAGCTTACCCATATCACAATTTTGTCGATTGATTCCATTATTGTGCCTTTGTAATATTGCAATATTCTACCCATTCATCATGCGTCATTGCATAATTAACTGAATAGAAAACATCATTTAGGGTTAAATCTTGCTCATATTTAATAAATGCTTCAGTTGCCCCATTGGGTAAACCATTTGATAAATATGGCCTATGAGACACAATACGACCAGTTGACAATTTAATATCTTTTTTCATTTTAACACCTATCAAAAAAGTTAATGAAATAGCACATTGTGACAATGTACAGGTAAGCCCCGAAGGGCTTAACTCTAAACTGTCAGTTAGAAATTTCCTCTATTGATTGTATGTCGGTGCAGATACACACAATGCGTTTAAATTTAGGCGAACCCGCTAAGGTATGCACAATAACATTTCTGCCAGTGTGTGTGTAAGACTCTACACGCATGGGTTGACCATGCACTTTAATTATTTGGCCAATTGTGTATTGACCTTTAGGGATAAATGCAAATTTCATATCAACGCCTTTTAAGTTTACTGTCCAACATCGGACATTAAATACTATGCAGTTATCGTGCCAGTTTTGCAGTTTCAGCAAGTACGGTACATAGAATGAGAGTGCTCACTAACAATGCGCACCAAGATAGTGCAACTCATTTCACATTATAAAATCATGCACCTAATTGGTGATGTTAGTAACCACTCTGCACCAACTTATCCCATATAAATAACCTATCAATAACCTGTTATCAATAGTTTGCATTTAATTGTGCTTGTGCATATGCGAATGATTCTCATTTAGGGTGCATCGAGCCTATATGCGAATCGTTCTCATTACCATCTGCTTACTGATACCGCATTATCATTATCAATAGTGCAATGTTAGTAAGTACTTACTGGGTAGGTTAGTTAGTGCTCACTTCTATGTGTGTGAGTGCTTACTTGTAAGTGAGTGCTCACTTTGATAGGGGGGAGGGGGTATGCGTGGTGTTGTAAATATTTGTGAACCCTCCTCCGCACACGAAAAGCTAAATCAGACTGTACGACACAAAAGGGTAATATGGATTAGGGGAGAAGACGGAATAGGAAAGTCACCCGTGAGTGGGTGAATCCTTTTTAAAGGAGAGCCTCTCGTTTATACTAAGTTAGAGAAGGTTGTCAGTCCTTACTCTCCACGCTACTAGCCCCGTTCAAGTCTGTGCTTTACTGAAGAACTACATGGTTCACTACGTTTATCCTACTTGGTCGGCTCAACCGCATAGAGGGGTGGGTGATGCCCCCGTTTGTCTCCACTATACAAGATTCTGATTCTCGTGTAAAGTGTGCGCTAACTTCCCATACTGTTGGACAAAAGATGAATGTAGTAGATGCACTCCCTAATAACCTAAAAAAGAAGGGTCGCCCAAAAGGTTCTGGGAAGATGACCCTCAGCAAGTATGCAGACAATCCCACTGCTCTCATACTGCCTAAGACTGAACAACAGAAAATCAAAGAACTTAAAGACCTCCTGATAAACAGTGCAGGTTCTAATGTCGTCTACAAAGCAGTCGAGATTGCAATGAATGATGAACACCCTGCACAGATGGCGGCACTCAAACTCTGTATGGACAGAATGCTTCCCGTTTCACTATTTGAAAAAGAAGGAAAACAGCGTTCCGCTGTCAACATCACCATCTCAGGCATAGGTGGTGTAGTCATTGGTGAAAACACTATAGATGCAGAAGATGTAGAGGCAAAAGAATGAGTGATTGGTTAAATGAGTATGAAAAATTCTCTGCGACTCCTTGGAGTCCTACCACTTTAAAACCAGCGGAAGAACAGCAGTTTCGCAGTTGGTTACAAGGAACTCAACTGTTTAACTCTATTAAGTCAGACATTGCGGCTGAACAAAAGATGCCTGTCGATAAGTTAGACAACCAGAGAGTTACAGAGATGATTCTTGAATCTCCTGACTATGATTACAGGGGAGCATGGAAAGCTGGGATAAAAGAAACTATTAGTCCTTATGACAATAGACCGCACTTCCCATCGTCTACCAAGACAGGACAAATGCTAAAAGACCCAACCCATCCAACAGCATGGAAAGAATTTTTTATGCGTCAGTATGGGACTGACCCTGATGCAATGGGACTTGACACTGTAGAAAAAGCAAAAAACTGGAGTCTTTCAAAACAAAAGGTAGACACCCCGTTTTACAAAGACCCATTCTCAATCCCAGACTACACAATCGAATAATGTCAGACCTAAACTTCAGTCTCCTCCCTTGGCAACAAGAAGTCTTTGCTGATAAAACAAGGTTTAAAGTCATTGCCGCTGGCAGACGTTGCGGTAAGTCTAGACTCTCAGCAATTACCCTGTTAATTGAGGGATTGCAATGTACTGCTGGCTCGGCTGTGCTGTATGTTGCGCCTACCAATGGTCAGGCAAGACAGATTATTTGGGATGTATTGATGGAGTTGGGGCGTGAAGTCATTCAGGCAAGTCACATCAATAATATGGATATAACCCTGATAAACGGAGCAAAAATCTATGTTAGAGGTGCAGATCGCCCAGATACTCTGCGAGGAGTGTCACTCACCTACGCTGTGCTTGACGAGGTTGCCGACATCAAACCAGAAGCATGGGAGCAAGTTATTCGAGCTTCGTTGTCAGACAAAAAAGGTCGGGCAATGTTTATCGGCACTCCCAAGGGTCGTAACTTTTTCTATGACATTTTTAGACTCGGAATGTCAGAAGAAGACTCAGATTGGAAATCTTGGCATTTCACCACCAAAGATAACCCTCTGATCGACCCTACTGAAATCGAGAGCGCAAAGAAAACCCTATCTAGCTTTGCTTTCAAGCAAGAGTATATGGCTTCTTTCGACAATGCTGGTAGTGACGTTTTTAAAGAGGAGTGGCTGAAATATGGAGAAGAACCTGATTATGGCTCGTACTACATTGCTGTCGATTTGGCAGGGTTTGAAGAAGTGGCTAAACAAGCGGCTAATTCTAAGAAAAGACTAGACCAGACCGCAATTGCTGTGGTCAAGGTGACAGATGAAGGTAAGTGGTTTGTCAAAGAGATTGTCTATGGGCGTTGGGACATTCGGGAAACTGCGGCTACTATCTTGCTAAAGATGCGTGAATACCGTCCTTTGAGCATTGGAATTGAGAGGGGAGCGTTAAAAAACGCAGTTTTACCGTATTTGAGTGACTTAATGCGGAAAAATAATGTATATTCACACATAGTTGACTTGACGCATGGCAACAGGAAAAAGACTGACAGAATTATCTGGAGTCTCCAAGGAAGGTTTGAGCATGGGCGTATTGTGCTGAACTCTGAGGAAGATTGGGATGAATTCAAAGATCAACTCTTGATGTTCCCAGCCCAAGGTGTTCACGATGACCTACCCGATGCCCTATCTTATATTGACCAACTGGCTGTTACATCTTACTTTGAAGATGCAGATGAAGATGAGTGGCAACCAATAGACATAATTTCGGGAGTGTAAATGGCAACAGATAAAGAAGTCAAACTAGAACAGAATGAATTTTATGAGCCTACTGAGGCTGATAAAGAACTGACCGATTTCATCACTAGCCACTGCGACAAGTGGCGAGATTGGCGTGATGCTAACTACCTCCCCGCCTACCTAGAGTATGAGCGTATCTTCCGTGGTCAATGGGCATCTGAAGACAAGACAAGGGAATCAGAGCGTAGCCGTATCGTTACCCCTGCCACTCAACAAGCAGTTGAGACTCGTCACGCTGAGATCATGGAAGCTATCTTTGGTCAAGGTGACTTCTTTGACATTGAAGACAATATCCAAGATGTAAACGGTGTGGCTATTGATGTTGAGTTGATTAAGGCTCAACTGACTGAAGACTTCAAGAAAGACAAAATCAGAAAAGCTATCGACCAGATCGAATTGATGGCTGAAATCTATGGCACAGGCATAGGTGAGATTATTGTCAAAACTGAAACAGAGTATGTTCCCTCAACTCGCCCTATCCCTAATCAGATGGGGCAAGCGGCAATTGGTGTGATGGAGAGAGACAGAATCTCTGTCAAGATCAATCCTATCAATCCTAAGAACTTTTTGTTCGACCCCAACGGTACTACGGTCGATGACTGTATGGGTGTGGCTATTGAGAAATATGTCTCAATACACAAGATTGTGCAAGGCATTGAGAAGGGTATCTACCGCAAGGTGGACATTGGAACTGCCAGTGAAGACACTGATCTTGAGCCTACCCAAGAGGTATCACAGTACCAAGATGAGAAGGTATTGCTGTTGACCTATTACGGTCTTGTGCCTCGTGAGTACCTGAACAACTTAGAAGAAAACAAGGACATTGTTGACTTGTTTCCTGAGAACTCAGCGGCTGAAGACTACACTGACATGGTAGAAGCCATTGTCGTGATTGCTAATGATGGAATGCTGTTAAAGGCTGAAGAAAATCCATACATGATGAAGGATAGGCCAGTTCTGTCTTATCAAGACGATACTGTTCCTAATCGTTTATTGGGTCGTGGCACAGTGGAAAAAGCATTCAATATGCAAAAAGCCATTGATGCACAGACTCGCAGTCACTTGGATTCACTGGCATTAAGCACTTCCCCCATGATTGCGATGGATGCAACTCGTTTGCCAAGGGGTATGAAGTTTGAGGTAAAGCCCGGAAAAGCTATTCTCACCAATGGCGCACCAAGCGAGATTCTTTATCCATTCAAGTTTGGTCAAACTGACCCAAACAACCTTGCAACTGCTAAAGACTTTGAGAGAATGTTGCTACAAGCGACAGGAACTCTAGACTCAAACGGTATGGTTAGCCAAGCTAGTCGTGATGGTGGCGGTATGTCGATGGCGGTTGCCTCTATCATCAAGAAATACAAGCGTACATTGGTGAATTTCCAAGAAGACTTTCTGATTCCATTCATCAAGAAGGCGGCGTTCAGGTTCATGCAGTTTGACCCAGAGCGTTATCCCTCTGTAGACATGAATTTCATCCCAACTGCCACCTTGGGCATCATTGCTCGTGAGTATGAGCAACAGCAATTCATTGGTTTGTTGCAGACTTTGGGTGCTGAGACTCCTGTTTTGCCTATTTTGCTCAAAGGAATCATTGGAAACAGCAGTTTGTCTAACCGAATGGAGTTGATTGCTAAGTTGGATGAGATGATGCAACCAAATCCTGAAGCACAGCAGATGCAACAGATGCAACAGCAGTTGGCTATGCAAGCGGCACAGGCAAATATTGCAGTTCAGACTACCCAAGCTGAACAAAACAGGGCTGAAGCACAGAAATTGTCTGTTGAGGCGCAGTTAATGCCTCAAGAAGTACAAGCTAAGATGAGTGCAAGCCTGACTAAGAATCTTCCTAATCAAGATGATTTGGCTTCTAAGGAATTTGACAAGAGAGTTAAGATTGCTGAGTTGATGTTGAAAGAAGCTGACATCAAGAACAAGTCTAAGATTGTTGAACTGCAAATGGCAGAGAAAAACAACAAGATTTCAGGCATGGAATCTGACTTCCTTGACCAATTGACTAGAGAACTGAATGCTGGACAGACAGGAATTCAATAATGGATATTGAAAATCTAGCCAAAGAGTTAATTCTCAAGAATATGACTCCTGAACAGCAGATGGCTGTACTGGAATCAGTGCGTCAGTCTGTTGCCAATGCCAAAGAAGTGCAAAAGAAGAAGATTGGCGAGAATGTTGACTTAGTTGTTCAGGCACTCAAGAAGATTGAAGCAGATATTCGTGATCGATTTGATGCAGTTGGCAATACCATTGAAAAGCGTGTTCTTTCTATCAAAGATGGTCGTGATGGTGCTAATGGTACAGATGGTCGTGATGGTAAAGATGGAAAAGCAGGTCGAGATGGCGCAAAGGGTGATAAAGGTGCTGATGGTCAAGCTGGTCGTGATGGTGAAAACGGTGTTGATGGCGTATCAGTAACCAATGCACACATCGATTTTGATGGTTCTTTAGTTATTAGCCTGTCTGATGGCAGAGAGTTGAATGTTGGTGAGGTTGTATCTCAAGACATTGCTGAAAAGATCAAAGTCATCAGCACAATGTCCACCAATGCGGCAATTGCTGTAAAGGAAGAAGGAACTACGCTTACCAATGGTGTTAAGAGCATTAATTTTGTTGGTACAGGCATTACAGCAACTACTTCAGGGGATGATGTAACAGTCACAGTGGCAAGTGGTTCTGGCACAGTCACAAGTGTGGCGGCTACGGCTGGTACTGGCATTAGCGTCACTGGTAGCCCAATTACTACCTCTGGAACTTTGACTATTACCAACACTGCACCAGATCAAACTGTTGCTTTAACCTCCGGTACTGGAATCAGTACATCAGGTACTTACCCTAATTTCACAATCACTAATACTGCGCCTGACCAAACAGTTGCCTTGACTGCGGGTACAGGTATTAGCACCAGTGGTACATACCCTAACTTCACAATTACCAATTCTGCGCCAGATCAGACTGTTGCTTTGACCCAAGGTGGCACTACAACAATCACTGGTACATACCCTAACTTCACCATTTCCTCTGCTGACCAGTTTCAAGGAACGGTTACTTCTGTTACAGGTACTTCTCCTGTTGCATCAAGTGGCGGTGCTACTCCTGCTATTTCTCTTTCTGCTGGTTATGGAGATACGCTAAACCCTTATGCGTCTAAGACTGCAAACTATTTCCTAGCCGCACCTGATGGTACTGCTGGAGTTCCGACATTCAGGGCAGTTGTTGCCGCTGATATTCCTACACTGAACCAGAATACCACTGGTACTGCATCAAATGTTACTGGTACTGTAGCGATTGCCAATGGTGGCACAGGACAGACTACTGCTAACACTGCATTCAATGCACTTGCGCCTAGTCAAACAAGCAATTCTGGTAAGTATTTGACAACCAATGGTACAAATACATCATGGGATACAGTGGTTTCGGGTGCAAGTATCAGCAACGATACAAGCACAGCAACCAATCTCTACCCACTGTTTGCAAATGCAACATCAGGTGTACCAACTACAATTTACACTGGTAATGCCAAGTTGCTTTATAAGCCTAGCACTGGTGAGTTGCAGTCAACTGTTTTGGTAGCATCCAATGGCATTGTTGTGAACTCACAGACAATTTCTTCTGACTACACAATTGCGGCTGGCAACAATGGAATGAGTGCAGGAACTGTATCTGTTAATTCTGGCATTACTGTCACAGTTTCAACTGGTTCAGTTTGGACTGTAATTTAAAGGAAAGAAATGTCTCTAGTAGCAATCTCAGGAAATGCAAGCGGTACTGGTACGCTGACCATTGCCGCACCTAATACAAACAGCAACTTCACGCTGACTCTGCCAGAGGCGACAACAACCATAGTTGGTACAAACGCAACTCAGACCCTGACAAATAAGACAATTCAAGGTGGTGCTATTACCTCTGGCACTGCTGTTGCCTCTACATCAGGTACAAGCATTGACTTTACTTCTATCCCATCATGGGTGAAGCGAATTACGGTGATGTTTGCTGGGGTAAGTACAAATGGAACTTCTAATTTTATGGTTCAACTAGGAACATCAGGAGGAATTCAAGCTACTGGTTATTCTTGTGGTGCATGGGGTGCTAATACAACTAATATAAATAACACAACAGGATTTTTAGCGATTGCTTATACAGTAGCGGCTGGAACTTTGGATGGTAATTTAACACTAACTTGTTTAGATACTTCAACAGGACTTTGGACTTATACAACGGCTATGTCAAGTTCTTTAAGTGGATATAACACTTTTGGCGCAGGCTCAAAAACACTTTCAGGCATATTAAATCAAATTAGGATTACCACCGTTACAGGAACAAACACATTCGATGCTGGAAACGTAAATATCATGTATGAAGGATAAAAAATGACACACAGAATCGTAGTTAACGTAGAAACAGGCGTAACCACACAAGTGGAGTACACCGCTGAAGAACAAGCAATCCATGATGCGGCAGTAGCGGCACAGCAAGCAGAGATAGAAGCTAAGGCACTTGCTGAAGCACAAGCATTGGCTGATGCACAGGCAACACAACCTACGCCAGAACAAAGCACAACACCATGACCATAGCCATATCAGGAACAAATGGAATCACCCTTGATGGGCAGTTTAATTCTGCGTCATCAATGGGCTTCAAGAACCGCATCATAAATTCCGCAATGGTGATTGACCAGAGGAATGCGGGGGCGAGTGTTACTCCTACAACTGATAATACATATACACTTGATAGATATATAACAGCACTTTCTCAATCATCAAAATTTAGTGTTCAACAAAATGCTGGTTCTGTTACACCGCCAGCAGGATTTAATAATTATCTTGGTGTTACATCTTTGTCTGCATATTCTGTTTTGGCTGGTGATTATTTTGCAATACAGCAACGCATAGAGGGTTTTAACACATTAGATTTCGGATGGGGTGCGGCTGGCGCATCAACTGTTACTTTGTCATTTTGGGTTCGTTCATCTTTGACAGGTACTTTTGGCGGTTGTCTTGCTAATAGTGCTTTTAATAGAAGTTATCCATTCTCATACACAATTTCTTCCGCAAATACATGGGAACAAAAAACAATAACTGTTGCAGGTGACACATCAGGAACTTGGTTAAAAACAAACGGAATTGGAATTCGTGTTAATTTTGCTTTGGGGTATGGTGCAACATATGGAAATGGAACTGCTGGAGCGTGGGTTGGTAGCGACTTAGAATCAGTAACAGGCGCAACATCAGTAGTCGGCACAAATGGCGCAACTTGGTATGTCACAGGCGTACAGCTAGAAAAAGGCAGTACCGCAACATCGTTTGATTACAGGCCGTATGGGACTGAGTTGGCTCTTTGTCAGCGGTACTTTGAAAAGTCATTTGATATAGGTACAGCGGTAGCGCAAAACTCAGGTACTTATAACGGAACGGCAGTGGCTTCATCTCCAGGCGCATTAAGTGGTATGACTTTTGGGGATACAAGATACAAAGTTAATAAAAGAAATGCGGCAACAGTCACTTTTTATAATCCAGTGGCGGCAAATGCTTTTGCAAGAGACCAAAATGGTGGAGTGAACTGTACAGCTACATCAGCATGGATGGCTGGTGAAAGTGCTTTTGGAATATCGGCATCTACCCCCGCTGGTTCTGGGGCAACAAACAGAATTGCTGTTCATTGGTCTGCTGATTCGGAGTTATGAAATGTACAAACTAACTGATTCTTCAAACATTGTTCAGCGTTTATCTGATAACGCATTTATCCCATTTGACACAAGCAATCGTGATTACCAAGCCTACCTAAAGTGGGTAGCAGAGGGCAATACACCATTGCCAGCAGAGGAACAACAATGACAACTGTAATCAGTGGTACATCTGGGGTTACATTTCCAGCAGGGGGTGTAGGTAATCCCGCTGGCGATGTTGTTGGAACTTCTGACTCACAGACGCTAACCAATAAGATAATTCAAGGTGGTGCTATTACCAGAGGCACTGCTGTTGCATCAACCAGTGGAACATCTATTAGTTTTACTGCTTTACCTTCGTGGGTTAAGAGAATAACAATAATGTTTAGAAGCGTTAGCACTAGCGGAACGGGAAATCCTTTGTTTCAATTAGGAACTGGCTCTACAACTTACACAACTTCAGGATATTTGGGTGCAGGTTCAACTCTTGATACTTCTACTGTAAGCACAGCAACTTTTACCGCAGGATTCGGATTAAATATTTCAAGCGCCGCAAATGTAATACATGGTTCAATTGTGATAACAAATATTGACTCAAATATTTGGGTTGCAAGTGGTGTATTTGCAAGATCAGATGCAAATACAACAACAACTGGTGGCTCTATTAGTCTAGGTGCGGCTTTAACTGCTGTACGAGTAACCACATCAAATGGAACGGATACTTTCGATGCCGGTTCTGTAAATATCATATATGAGGGCTAAACTATGACACACAGAATCGTAGTTAATGTAGAGACAGGCGTAACTACACAAGTTGAATACACGCCTGAAGAACAAGCAATCCATGATGCGGCAGTAGCGGCACAGCAAGCAGAGGCGGAAGCTAAGGCACTTGCTGATGCACAGGCATTGGCTGAAGCACAAGCGGCACAGCAAACAACAACTCAAAGCACAACCCCATGACTCCAGAACTACAAAAGTATTACGAATCCCGCTTTGAGATGATGGGGATGGAAGGTTGGAAAGATTTAACTATAGATATTGACAATATGATAGAGTCGCTCAATAATCTGAGCGTTATTCCTGATGAAAAGACCTTGATGTTCAAAAGAGGTGAACTTTCCATCTTGACTTGGCTGAAAACCTTGAAAGAGGTCAGCGAACGAGCCTACGAGGAATTAAATGAAAAGAATGTTTGATTTTGCCTGTGAAAATGGGCATAAAACTGAAAGACTTGTTGATTATGAGTTAACAAGTTTTCGATGTGAGTGCGGAGAAACAGCCAACCGTACTCTATCTGCGCCTAACTTCAAGTTAGAAGGGTGGTCTGGTTCTTTTCCATCAGAGCATGGAAGGTTCGAGAAAAAACACCTAGATCAACTGAAGTGGGAGCAAAAGCACAACTCATAAGCAGAAATGCCGAGTTGAATGTCCTAGAACCGATAACGGCAGGAAAAGGAAGAATATGTTGATTGACAATGAAGATGAGTCGCTAAGTGAGTTAGATGCAGTTGAGCAAAAGAAGCAACTACCTGAAGTAGCACCCTTATCCGAGATGCCTGAGAAATACAGGCAGAAATCTTTGGAAGAAGTGGTCAAAATGCACCAAGAAGCTGAGAAGCTGATTGGAAAGCAAGCGCAGGAAGTTGGGGAAGTGCGAAAGCTGGCAGATGAACTTATAAAGCAAAACCTCTCCTCTAAACAACAACCTATTGAGCAAGAGCCAGAAGTAGATTTTTTTGAGAATCCACAGGCGGCAGTTCGTAAGACTGTTGATAACCATCCCGATGTACTTGCGGCTAGACAAGCTGGTCAAGAGTTCAAAAAGATGCAGATTCAGCAAAAGCTGGCGCAAGAGCACCCTGATTTCGGTCAGATTGCTCAAGATGCAGACTTTGTGAATTGGGTGAAATCTTCACCTATTCGCCTTGGTTTGTATGCAAAAGCCGATGGTGAGTTTGATTACGACAGTGCAAATGAATTGTTAAGCACCTATAAGCAGTTGCGAGGAATTAAGGCAAAACAGACTAATGAAGCAGGGGAAACTCAGCGCAAGTCAAACCTTAAAGCCGCAAGTGTTGATGTAGGTGGAAGTGGAGAATCTGGAAAAAGAGTCTATCGCAGGGCTGATCTAATTCGGCTGAAGATGACTGACCCAGACCGTTATGAAGCGTTGAGCGGAGAAATCATGCAAGCGTATCAAGACGGACGGGTCAGATAATTTAACTTATCGTTTTTTGGAGATTTAACATGGCAACATCATTTTCCCCCAGTAATTCAGTTACTGTTACCACAGGCGCAACATTCATCCCAGAAATTTGGTCAGATGAAATCGTTGCGGCTTACAAGAAAAACCTCGTTTTAGCTAACTTGGTTATGAAGATGAACTTTAAAGGTAAGAAGGGTGATGTAGTTCACATCCCTGCACCTACCCGTGGTTCTGCTTCTGCTAAAGCCGCTGAAACAGCAGTCACTTTGATTGCCGCTACAGAGTCTGAAGTTCAAGTGTCTATCAATAAGCATTACGAATACAGCCGTTTGATTGAGGATATTGTCGAAGCCCAAGCCTTGAACAGCTTGCGTAACTTCTATACCTCTGACGCTGGTTATGCCTTGGCTAAACAAGTCGATACTGACTTGGTTCAGTTGGGTCGTTCAACCAATGGCGGTGCTGGTACAAATGCTTATGCAACTGGTGCATTTATTGGTGGTGATGGTACATCTGCTTATGTTGCCGCAAGCAACAATGAGTCAGCATTGACCGATGCCGCTATTCGCCGCACTATTCAGCGTCTTGATGACACTGATACCCCAATGGATCAGCGTTTCTTCTTGATTCCTCCCTCAAGCCGCAACACATTGATGGGTTTGGCTCGTTACACTGAACAAGCCTTTGTTGGTGGTACAAACAGTACCATTCGCACAGGTGAGATCGGTAACTTGTATGGTATCCCTGTGTTTGTCTCAAGCAATTGCGACACAGCATCAGGCTCTAACAATGCACGAGTTTGCTTGATGGGTCATAAAGACTCACTGGTTTTGGTTGAACAAGTGGCTATTCGCTCACAAGTTCAGTACCAACAGCCGTACCTTGCAACTTTGTACACAGCAGACACGCTGTATGGAGTGCAAATTCTGCGTTCAGCGGCAAGCACTGGTGCGGCTAAGTCTGCATCAATGTTCGCTTTGATCGTTCCAGCCTAATTGCAGTTGTCCCTCCTATCTCTAGAAATAGGGGTAGGGGGACTTTTTTAACCTAATTAGGAGAAATCAAAATGGCAACAGCAAGTGCAGTTGTAACACGCAGAGGCAATGACAGTTTTCGGGGTTTGTTCTCCGATACTTGGTCAGTTGTTTGTACTTTAAATGCTGGCTCATTAGTCGATGGTGCTGGCGAAACAGATGATGTAACAGTAGCTGGTGTCGCTTTGGGTGACATGGTTCTTTGTACATCTTTGGCTGTGGATTTGGTTGGTTTGACTGTTACTGGCTATGTCAGTGCCGCCAATACCGTCAAGTTTCGCATTCAAAACGAGTCAGGTTCAACCGTGGACTTAGCATCAGCCACTATGGATATAGTTATTGTTCGTATGGTGTAAAGATAGGGGGGCTAGTCCCCCCTTTCTCATTTAAGGGTTTTATGGCTACTTTTCGTTGTCTTCAATCGGGTAACACTGTGACTTTCACATATCAGCATGATATTGACTCTATGAAGGGTCATCAAGGGTATGTAAGGATAGATGAACCAGAAGTAACCATAGAATCAGTTGATTCTGAGCGTACAGATACCGCTTTTGCGCCTGTCATTCCAACAATCAAGCGTATGGGTAGACCTCGAAAGGTTGAAAATGTCTGAAATTGACGCAAGAGATTTTGGTAGGTTAGAGGCTCAAGTAGAGGCTCTACATAGTCAGGTATCTCAATTGAGTACCGATGTCAAATCATTACTTGAACTTGCCAACAAAGGCAAAGGTGGATTTTGGGTAGGTATGACTATCGCTTCATTCATGGGCGGTGTGATTACCTTTGTTGCTGATCGACTCTGGAAATAAGGGGAATATTATGTACGGAAAAATGATGGGTGGTAAGGCCAAAGAAACTGCAAGCAA
>Ga0181363_1000052_pt1 | contig 34385 bp, 50 predicted proteins | sample Fa13NDMLBSN_FD_130109 | JGI IMG/M metagenome (GOLD analysis project Ga0181363, IMG submission 130109) | Freshwater viral communities from Lake Michigan, USA - Fa13.ND.MLB.S.N | ecosystem: Environmental > Aquatic > Freshwater > Lake | place: USA: Michigan | collected 2013-09-23
GTCGGTAGTAGAGATGATTGCATTACCAGCAACACCAAAACTTGTCCCATCAAAAGTCAGCGCACTCCCCGTGGTCAGCACCTTGCTGCCGTTGAGATAGGCCACGCCGTTGGCGGTGCCACCAGTAAACGTCGTGCCCGAAGTGACCGACAGCGAATTGACCGTAAGGGTCGTACCGTCAAAGGTCATGTTTGCGGAATCAACCAACGCACCGCCTGTGCTTGCGTAGGTCACACGGCCCGAGGTCAAGCCAGAGTCGGCAAGGTCGGCCACCGTCAGACGGGTGCCGTTGAAGATCATGTTGGCCGAGTCAGTGAACTGGCCACCCGTAGTCAGGTAGGGCACGCGACCAGACGTACCGTTGCTCCAAACAAGTTTGGGCACGCTCACAGAGCCAGTACCGTTCGGGGTCAATGTGATGTTGCCATTCGCGCCCTGAGCGATCTGAATGACGCCACTGTTTGTGCCACTGTTGGTGGACAGGTTCAGGTTGCCCGTACCGTTGGTGGTCAGGGTTACATCGGTGTTGGCATCGCCAATTCGCACCGTGTCAGCGTCGAGTTGCACGTCGCCCGTACCGTCAGGGACGATGGCGATATTGCCGTTGGCCCCGTTGTTGATGGTGATCGTGCCCGACGTGGTGCCACTGTTGGTGGACAGCACGAGGTTGGCCGCGCCGCCAGTCGTCACAGTCAACGCACCAGCGCCGTTGGAAGCCAAGGTCACCGCAGCGCCAGAATCGCCCACACGCACCGTGTCAGCGTCCAGTTGCACATCGCCAGTCCCGTTGGGGGCGATGACGACGTTGCCGTTGGTGTCGGTCGAGGACAGGGTGTTGCCGTCGAGCCGCAGGTTGTCCACGTTGATGATGGTGGCTGGGGTCGTACCGCCAATCGAGACGCCGTTGATCGTGCCGCCAGAGATGGCCACGAGCGCCATGGTGGCAGTGCCGTCGATGTACAGGTCTTTCCACGAGTTGGCCGTGGAGCCCAGATCACGAGCGTTGTCCGTCGAGGGCAGCAGGTCAGTGTTGAACCGTGCCGTGGCGGTGATGGTGTCCGTGGTGGCGTTGCCCAGCGTAGTGTTGCCGTTGATCGTGGCGTTGCCGTCCACGGTCAGGTTGCCGGTGACTCGGCCATCAACGATGGTGGTCACGCAAGCATTGACATTGGTGCCGTCACAGAACAAGAACGCCGTGTTGCCCGCAGCCACAGCCACGCCAGTACCGGCAGAGGTCTTGAGGGTGATGGCGAACGAGGAGTCGTTCTTGAGGACGTAGAGTTTGGTGGCGGCAGGGCAGACGATCTCACCTGCGCCCGTCAATGCGGAGCCGCCAGAACCCGTCTGTGCGACGAGCATGGCGCAACGGGACTCAGAGGTCGTGCCGTTGGCTACGGTCAGGGTCTTGGAATTACCCGTCCAAGTGCTGATGGTGGCAAGACCCGCGACGGCCTGCTCGACCATCGACGTGATGTTGTCATTGACGGTATCTCCCCACGTGCCCGACAACTCGCCGGTAACCGGCAGTGCCAGTTTGAGGATTGGAGTGTACTGAGTAGTCATCTACTGTCCTTTCATGTGACAACTTCTTGCCAGCCCGCTGTTTGCGTATCACTCACGACATTCCAGTTGGATGTCTGAGTATCGTTGACATTTTGCCAGTTTGCGTTCTGTCCGTCATCAATTTGGCTCCAAACATTTACATCGCCAATCAAACCAGTTGCTTGGACGCCCGTTGGCAGGGCAGTAGCCCCACCTGTGGCGACCACATCACCCAACTGCATGGTGCCAGAAACACCCGTGACGGAGACAACGATGGACAGGGAGAACAAAACTTGACCGACGGCTCCGGTTGCCTCCACCCCGCTGGGGAAGACATTGGCCGTGCCTGAAATCTCGACGAGGCCCACCTCGCCAGTACCTGTGACCCCGGTAACGGGTACAACCGCCTCGGCAATGACCACCACGGTGCCCACTGCGCCAGTGGCAGAGACTCCGGTGGGGTAGACGTTGGCCTCGGCAATGACCACAACGGTGCCCACGGCACCTGTGGCTTCCACTCCAGTGGGGAAGACGTTGGCATCTGCCTGAACGAGGACAGAACCAACCTGACCCGTGGCCTCAAGGCCCGACGGGTAGACGTTTGCATCAGCGGTGACGGCGACGGTACCAACCGCGCCTGTGCCCGTGACATTTGAATGGCCGACACCCCACCCTTGGTCGCCCCAAGCAACGCCTGAAGCGCCCCAACCTTCAAAGGCTACCTTTGCATCAGCCACCTACTCACCATCAAGCGATGCGCAGGATCGCGTTGGACGCGTCTGCGGCAGGGAATTGAATGGTGAAGTTGCCAGCGGTAGAGGTCTTGTCGCCACCGAAGTCCAGCACAGCAACCGCAGGGTTGGTCGTACCGTTGGCCAGATAGATCAACGCGCCACGCGCAGTGATCGTGGCGGTGCTCCATGTGACATCCGAGAAGTCGATGAACGCCGTGGTGCCGCTGGAAGTGGGAATCTGACTGATCGTCAGAGCCTGTCCACCTGCGCTGTACCCGGTACCAGCCACCTCGTTGGACGTGGTGTATGCGGTCGTGGCAGCGCCAAGCGTTGCCGCCGACGTGTACAGAGCGATCTTGAAGGTTTGAGTCGTGCCAGTGCCAAAGTCGAAGTCCCCATCGAGGATGCCGACCTTGAACGAAGTGCACATGCTTTGAGAAATGGCCATTACATGCCCCTTTTAAGATAGTCAGCGGCGCTTTGCAGACGCTGAACGTGGTCATTGAACATTCCCAGCCCCCGGTTGCACTTCGTGCACAAGAGACCACGAACTTTTCCAGTTGCATGGCAATGATCCACAGTGAAATACCGTGTGCGCTCACTTGGAACGGTGGTGCCACAAATAGCACAACCGCCGCCCTGCCCCTTCAGCATCCGATCATAATCTTCGACCGAAATACCGTATGCCTTTTTGATCTTGCTCTTACGCTCGATCTCGTAAACCTGCTCTTTGTTTGCTTGCCTGTACGCCCGGTTGTAGGCAACCTTGCAGTCCATGCACTGCGATACGGGCTTGCCGGGGCGATGCGTTTTTCGCGTGGCGAACGCAGTCAGCGGCTTTTCTGATCCGCAAGAAGTGCAAGTTCGGGTGAGCGCCATCAACATGATTAACTGACAGGGATACGGACTTGCCCAGAGCGATACGCATCCTGCCGCAGTTTGCCGTCGCCCAGATTTTTCAACAGGCCAATGGCCTGCACATACAGCCGCTCGTAGAGGGCCACCATGTCCTGCTCACCCTTCATGAAGCGAATGGCTTCCACCAGTGCGCCGTTGAGGAGAGCAGAATCAAACTCGTTGCCAAGCCACGTGGTTCCAGCCGTGACGATGGACTCAGGGTAGTAGCCGTAATGCAATTCGGCGCTGTAGGCCAGATCAGGAGTGGGGCCGAGGATGAACGCAGAGTCGTCGAAGTTGGCGTAGTGCTTTGGACGACCACGTGATGCCAAGTTATTCTTCGGGTACGCCTCACGGATGAAGTTCACGTCCTTGTTCAGGAGGTAGTGGTACTCCCCGTCCGAGTCGATGACGGCCAGCGAGTAGCAGTACAAGAAGTCAGACGGAATCTGAAGGTACTGATTGCCCGTAGACATCGTACCCGTCACGTTCTTGCGCAACGCAGGAATCTGCACCGTGTTGTAAATCTTCTGCTCGGCCTGTTGCGTGAACATGGCGAGTTCTTCCGCCGAGAACTCGTTCTCGCAGATGTCTTGGATGTTGACGCACAACTCGGTGTAGTTCATGGCTACCTCACGCCATCGGGCCTCGGCACATCACACCTTTGGTGGCTGCGCCAGCACCTTTCATGCGGATACCGCTGGTCTTGGTCTCCGGGTACGGGTCAGCCCGCTTGTTACCGGCAACCGTGCGGGTGTTCTTCAGGTCTTTCTTGACCGACTCAACACCAGCCTCGGCCATCTTGAATGGTTTGATCTTGCCAGACATATCAGCCTCCGCGCTTCTGAGCAGCAATCTTTGCGAGGTTGCGGCCCATGGTTTTCATGTTCTTGTTAGTCTTGCCCGGATTGCCCTTGGCAGGGCCTTTCTGGATCGGGGCAGTACCCTGTGTTTGCTTCTTGTCCATCATTGACTCCTTTACGTTGTCACTACCGTAACCACCCCAACTTGTCCTTGCGCAACCAAGTTATTTGGTGTCAAGCCAGCATCATAACTACGCGAACCACCCACAGGGTTCCATCCCCATTGAATGTTTCTACTTCCTTCACCAATCGAGCCATCTGCTAACAGGCCAGATTGCACGTACGTGTTGTCCGGGCGTGGGTTGCGCAGGGCCTGCGGATCATCCACAGGATACATGCCCAACTGCAACTGTGGTTGGTCAGGCTCCCAGCACTCCTTGCACACCAACATGTTGACCTGCTTGGTCTTGATGACCAGCGTGCGCAACTCGCGCAGGCGAAAGCGAAACCCGCATCGGTCGCAGATCGCAATGGCAATCTTGGCTGATGCGTACCGATTTCCCATCAGCCGCCTCCGATGTACGAGCGACGGGGCACAAAGCGTACCGACGCCTTCTCACGATCTTCTCCTGCGGCCAAGTCAAACTGCTCCTCATACGCGGCCTTGAGCATGGGCACACGTTCGGCCAGTTCAGGTACCTTCATTGAGATGTGATAGGCCAGCCCAGCAGTCAGCGCGGGCAGGAAACGGAAGTTGGCGTCAGCCGTCTGGACACCCGAACCAGCGTCCTGAATGCGGCGCATGCGCCAGTACTTGAAGACGTAGTAGGGGTTGTTGATCGTGCCCTGATCGGGCACCGGCCAGACGACAATCTTAGGGTTATCCCGCAGACGACGAACCCACACTTGGATGGGGCGGGCCTGCTGGAGTTTGTTGGGGATGGTGGCGTAAGTAGAAACACTGATGCGCGTGATGGCCAGATCGGCCTGCGTGGAGACGTTACCTTCACCTGTGCGGATCACGTGATCCAGCAGGTCGATGGTGTCCGCAGGAAGATCATACTCTGCGATACCTTGCCCAAGGTTGACTGACCCCTCGTCAATCGTCCACATGTTGATGCCACGGTTCTGCCACTCGATGGTCATCAAGTTCATGGAGCGACGGGCAGTGCGCAGGTCATAGCCCGTGCGCATCTCGCGGCCAGCCCGCTCCCACGCCTCCTCGGCGATCTCAGTGAATTCGAGATTGAAGTCGGTCGTGCCCGAAGTCGTCATTACCTGTACCCCGCTGTCTTCTTGGCGATGTTCTTTGGCTGGGCAACAAACTGCTTGCCCTTGGCTTTGCCAGCACGCTTGGCGCGGGTTGTGGCTGCGTACTCGGCGGGACTGAGGGCCTTGATGGCTGCGTCAGGCAAATATCGCTCCCCCGTCTTGCTCGACGGCTTACCGGACTTGGTACGCCATTTCTGGTCTGTCCAGTCCTTGAGCGATTTCTGCGGTGACTTCAATCTCGGTGCCCCCCGCCCTTTTCCTTGTACTGCTTGGCCAGCAACTGCGCCTTGCGGGCGCTCCATTGCCCTGCGGCAGTACCCTGCACGGCCTGCCCTTTGATCTTCTCAAAGAGCGACTTGCGCATGCCCGGCTTGGTGTAGTTTCCGGCCTCGTTGACCTTGGACTTGACGGCCCCACCTTCCGCGTACATGGTGAACTCGTCACCATCCTTGCGGCGTTTGGTCACGCCGTTGTCGTTGAACTTGTCACCGTCTTTACGGCGCATGGTTTTGCCGCCCGGCATTTTGCTAGGCATGATGGCTCCCATACCCCGACTGGCCATCATACAAAGGTGCCCTTCGTCTTGCCGCGCTTGGCAATACCGTCTGCGCGGGAGGACACAGAGCCACCCTTCTTCATGCCGGTGCCCTTCGTCTTGCCGCGCTTGGCAATACCGTCTGCGCGGGAGGACACAGAGCCACCCTTCTTCATGCCGGGGGCACGAGGAGCGGGCGTGACAGACGCACCGTCAATGTCTTGGGGCACCGGCATACCCTCGCGGAAGATGCCACCACCTTTGGGGGCGGGCTTCTTCATGGGGGGCGCGGGCTTCTTCATTGCAGGGCGCTTGGGTGAAGGCGTCGCAGAACCACCATCGGGTTCCATAGGCGGCTGACCCATCTCAGCGGTGTAGACGCGATCTTTCATCAGCACTTCCCACCTTTCTTGTACATGCCGCCACCGGCCATCTTGATCTCGGTGCCCTTGGTCTTGCCCTTCTTGGCAATACCGTCGGCAGACTTGTGACCAGCGGCCAGACCGCCAGCAGCGTATTTCTTCACGCCACCGCCAGACTTCAGGCCAGCATGGGCCTTGGATGCGGGCATCGAAGCGTGCGTCTTCAGGGACGATGCAACACCGCCCGACTTCATACCCTTTTTCATGCCTGCTTCGGCCATTTCATGTTTGATCATGGACTTCGGAGCGCCAGCCTTCTTCATGAAGCCGACTTCCTTTTTCATCATCGCTTTGGATTCTTTCATCTCGCCACCTCTTGCAAATTTGCGGCCCTTGTCGGCCTCAATAAAGTCACGCCCCACACTCGGTGGGACACCCGCCTTCTTGGCAAACGACGGGTTATTGGCCACCGCCGCCATGAAGTTATGCTGCTTCTTGCTAGTTGAGGGCACTTCGATGCTCCTTGATCAACGCGTCAATCTTATTGTCGAGGCGATCCAAGCGATCCATGACCCGTGCGAAGTCGTGATGTACGTCGGCACGTGTGATGTACTCCTTGGCCATCTCCTCGCGTGTGCGATTGAGCAAGATTTGCAGTCGCTTGACCTCCTCCCAATGCGACCTCATCGCCCACAGAATGAGCGCCGAGACAAAGGAGAGGACTGTGTTCCATATCATCACTTCCATATCATCACTTCCATATCAACAGTTCCATGCCCTCAGTGACTTGTTGATACGTGAGTTCGGGTCTTTCTTGGTCTTCTCCGATGTCAACTTCTCCTTCATCCCAGACATACGGGCGCAGAAGGACGCACGGCGTCCTTTGGCTTCTTTCGTCTTGGGGTTTGGAGCGGGCGGCTTTAGGTTCATGCCCTGCTTCTTCGCAGAGGCGCGACCTTTGGCGTTGAGACCCCCCTTGGGGTCTTTGCCTTCCGACCGTTGCCATGCTGGAGACTTAGCCATAGAAGACCGTGATCGAACTCACGTTCGTCACGTCCACATACACATCGGTCTCGAACAACACTCCCTCTGCTGGGATGGCGACGTTGAAAATCTCCGCCAGAGCGGGGGTGTTGATCTCGATTTTGGTCGTGCCACCGGAGCCGCCATCTTTCAGCACAACCGACCCTGCACTTGCGGAGCAGGTGATGGTCATCGCTTTGATGCGAGCCCGGGCACTTACAAGGGTGCCGTCAGAGGTGCGCGTGGCACTTCTGACATCGGTTTGAACTGTCATGGCGACCTCCGATTAGGCGTCAGCAAACGGAGTGGCCACAGAACCCGAGCCCAGCAAGATGCCGGTCACGAAGTACTTGTTGGCGTCAACGGCGGTGATCTCGATCCACGAGCCAGCGATACCGCCAGTGGTGTTGCCGTTAAGGTTGATCACGTCGTTCGTCGATGCAGGGGCGTAGCCAGAGACAGCGCCGCTGGAGTCGGTGTCCACCATCATGAGCGAGCCCACGAACTTGTCAGTGCCGTCGGTCTGAATCGCCACAGCAGTTGCCGAGGTCTCGATGAACACGCGGTAGGTTGCACCGAGGTTGTTCAGGGTGTTGGGGTCAGCGCCCGGGCCAGAGGTCACCGGGTCAGCGGTAGCCACGATGGCGGGCAGAGTGATGATCAGCGTTGCGTCGTTGGTGCGCAGGGTGCGACCAGCGTAGTTGGCAACGTCCAGAGTCAGCGTGTTGGTGCCGTTGGCGACCTCAACGATGGTGTTGGGGCCTTGGGAGTAGAAGCCACCCAGCGAACGAACCGGGCCTTGAAAAGTAGTGCGAGCCATGATTTCCTCACATGCGAGTTAGGGTGTGTTCGTCTGCATGTCGTCAGCCGGGCCTGTCAAACACACCGGAATTTCCCGGTTTGGTTCAAATATACACGATCCGTCAAAAAAGAAAAGGGGCCAATGGCCCCTTTTCTTATCTCATCACGAGCCGGGAGAACCGAACGCGCCCAGAGGATCAGACACACCGAACGAATAACGCTCGCGGGCCTTGTAACGGCTGTTGCCGGTGTCGAAGTCAGCGTCCATACCCGTTTGCATCGGGGTACGCACGAAGTGCTTCAGACCGTTAGGCACGTCGGTCAACAGGAACCATGCGTTGGTATCGGTCAAGTAGTGGTTGACCGTATAGCCTTCGGGGATGGAACCCATCGACTTCAGAGCGTTGATGTCGTTGTCGGCGGTGGAGACACGCAGTTCGGTCTTCAGCAGACGCTCGGCCACGAACTGGAGGCTTGGAGGCACAACCAGTTTGCGGGGCTTGGCGGCAATCAGAAGACTGCGTTCGTCCGTCCAACCGGCGATCTGAATAACGGCGGCTTCCAAAGAAGTCTCGTTCAGGTCGGCAGCGACAGTGGGGCGGTTGCTGTTGGTACCACCGGAGACCAACGGGTGGGCGGTGGAGAACAGGGTTTGACCGTCACCGTAGGTGGGGCCACCAGTGAAGCCTTGGTTCAGGATCGCGGCGGCTTTCACCTGCTTGGTGTAAGCCATGGCACGGGCAAGCGCCTTGGTGTAGCGGCTGGACAGAGAGTCGTACAGGTTGTCCTCGATGGCTTCTTCAGTCAGCGAGAAACCCATAGCGATGGTCTCGTGCACGTAGCGTGCAGTCCATGCTTCTTGGGCGTTGTCGTATGCCAGCGCAGAACCTTCGTTCTTCACGGGCGCGGCGCTGAAGCCGGAGAGTTTCGTCTCCTCCTCAAACGAACGCTCAGAGGTTTCGCGCTCGAAAATCTCTTTGTGTTCTTCGCCGTATTTCTTGTACTCCAGACCAAACAGCGCGTTAAGGCCGGGCAGGAGTTCTTTCAGTAGTTGGGCACGAGAAATTGCCATGATCTAACTCCTTAGACGCCGGTCGGGTTGTTGTACATGTGGCCACCGTTCCATGCGACGACGTTAGGCGTACCTTCGGTCAACGTGATGTACGGAGCATTGAACTTGCAGATGAATTCGCAGAACTCACCAGAAGCGTTTGCGGTGTCGGGGACACCTGCCACGATGCGGATGGGGAGAGATGCAGTAGCAGCGGCGGTGGAGCCGTTGATACCCACAGCGGAATCGCCAGTGGTGGTAGAACCAGAGTTCTGCACCAGAGCGACGTTGTTGCCGATCACGGTTTGGCCGTAGAAGGCGACGGTGGTGCCCGAAGACACAGCGGCGACCTTGAACAGAATATCGGGATCGTCAGCCACGATGGCTTGCGCGTCAGAAGCGACAGTGCTGGCGGGCCAGTACTGGGCGAAGACGGGCTGCTTCGTGGAGTGGTTGGTGTAAGTGCAGCCAAGGAAGATGCCAGCAACGCCGTTGGATGCAACGGTGGTCGTGCCAGTGTCCTTCTCGACAGTGCCGTCGCTCACCAGTTTGACCACATCGCCGTAGAAGATGTTGGTGGCGTAGCCACTTGCAATCTTCATGTAGCGGGTCGAACCAGCGAACACCTGACCGCCAATTAGATTGGTCGGTTGCAAGCCGTACGGCTTGTCAATCGTAGGGTAAGCCATGTTTTGACTCCAAAAAATTAGGTTCCTCTACCGAAAGTGACCTTCGTTTTGCGCTCATTGAAAAGCGGCATGCGAGGATCATTTTCGCGCATGAGACTATGGTCAACCGACTGAATCTGAGCACTTGCTTCCTGACGGAAGAACTCATTTCGGTCTTCGACCAACTCTTTGGGTGCTTTGCAGAGCAGGAGACCACCAATCAGGATGTTGTCTTTGAAGCGGTCGTTTTCGACGCCAGCCACAAAGATTTCCGGGTGATCAGATGCCTTGACGGGTTCCCAGCCCTCACGAAGTTTGAGGGAGACGTTCATGGGGTCAGACTCACCGCGAGTGCTGACGCGAACCCAGTGGAATTCGTAGCCCTCCTCGGGATGAGGAGTAGGCAGCGTATCTGGACGAATCCAGTTGCGCTTGCGGGCCGTTTTTTCACGGGTTTCCAGTTCTCGGTTCAGTCTGTTCTCAGCCATTTTGTTTCCTCATTTCCATAGCAACCTGTTTGGCGTATTCTTCCAGCGGCACACCAAGCCGTTTGGCCAATGCCACCTGCGTTTGCGTCAGCACGATCTTCTTGGGCGCAGTGCTACGTGTTGCCGGTGCCACGACGTTCGTCTTTCGACGAGGCTTCGTTTCCTCTGGTTCTTCTTCCTCAACGTCATCGAAGGCGTCTGGGAAGACTTGTCGCATACGAGAATCAATCTTCTCGTAGTACTCGTCAGAGCGAGGGTTGATACCCTGTTTGACCAATTTCTGATGCAACCCCAGCGCGAAACTGGTCATCTCATCGTCTGGCCCAAACCATGTATTGGCTTTCTGCCACTGCACGGCCCGGCCATCGACTGCTGGGGCGGTTACTTGAGTTTGTACCTCAGTTTCATCCGGTTGTAAAGCGGGTAGTTTGAGATTGTTTACTCGGTCAGACTTCAGTTTTGCAGTAGTCAGTTCTTCTTGCGCTGCAACAACGGCATCCGACTCGCCTGCGTCATAGGCGGCTTTGAACTTGGACTTGGCTTCTTCCAACTCGCGCTCGGCCATCTTTTTGGCCTGCTCCAGCATCGCCTGTTGGTTTTGGCCAACGGTGCCCTTGAGTTTCTTGTTCTCCTCGACCAGACGGGCAGTCATGGCTTCCAGTTCGGCCTTCTCCCGGGCGGCTTGCTCCGCTGCCCGGCGCTGGTCGTGGTAGCCCTTGCTGAAGTGCTGGAGGCGCTTCTTGACCTTCTCAGAGTAGGACTCCAACTCATCATCGGTCAGTTCATCGGGAGGTGCTGAAGGCTTCTTGCCCCGGTCTTTCTTGGGGGTGTCGTCCACTACCTCGATGACGATCTCATCATCGTCATCCTTGGCTTTGGGCGCAGCCTTCTTCTCCGTCTTGGAGTCAGGCACATCCGCGAACGGGTCGCGGCGACCTTCGATGACGATCTCCGCAGAGCCGTCCTCTTTCATCTTGATGTCTTTGCTCGTGTCCCGCTCAGGATCGGGGAACTCGAACGATACTTTTTCCATGGGCATGTTCTGCCTCCTTACGCACGCGTGATGCCACGCGGATCAGCCACGACTGCTTCGATGGAGTCGTCGTTCATCAGGCGGTATTCCACGCCGTTGACCCGGATGCGCGTGCCAGAGTTGGCTCGGAACACCACGAAGTCACCCTGCTTACACCAAGGCCCGTTGGGGAAACGCTCCTTGTCGGCATAGGCTTGCTCGCCCATATCGAGCACCACACCAGTCACAGTCATCAACTGCTCCTCGTACATGGTTCGCTCGGATTTCACGATGCCCATCTCGTTGAATGTCTCCTCGATCTGGGGCAACGCAATCAGCAACCGATACCCGACAGGCTTAGGCATCTGTACCTCAATCTCCTGATCGGTCACGGCGGTAGTTTCTTCACTCATCGTCATCTTCTTTCATTTGGGAACGCAAAAGGTCTTTGGTGGTTTCAATGGCGAGTTGGAGACCTCGAATCCGACCCACCACCTCCCGGTATTCGTCGAATGACTTGCATCCGCCGTTCACCAGAAACTGGGACGAGGAGGCCACTTCCTCCTCGTACTTTTCAATCAGCACGTCATAGACGGTTTTGGCCATGGATTACTCCTTGTTGCCGCTGGCTGGCGGCTTTGATTTCGGCGCGGCGAGCACCTTCAGGGCATCGAGACGCAGGCGCGCTGCGGACTGCTTGTCCTGCGAGGAGACGCGCACCTTCTCGTTCTCGACGGTGGCCATAGTGCGCATGGCTTCGAGTTTCAGTTTCTCGGCGGCGAGTTGCGCGTCGGTCTGATCCTTCTGGGCCTTGCGAGTGACCTCCATCTCCTGCACCTTGACCTTGGACTGCTCCAACTGGAACAGCGGATCGGCTTGCTGCTGCTGTGCTTGCTGCTGCGCGGCCTGCTGCTGGTGCGCCTGTGCAACCTGCTTGCCTGCATCTGCGATGAGGCGAGCCAGTTGAACCTCCATGTCCTCGGGCAGTTGCTCGTCGGGCGGAGGCAGGGCAACGCCCAGACGCTCCTCAATCTGCTTGCGGTATGAGAAGCCAAGGTGTTCGGCGATGTGCGCTTGCAGGCTGGCCATGATCTGCTGGGCCATCGGGTTCTGACCAATGCTGGCCGCGATCATCGGGTCTTGCATGAACGACGTGTGCGCAGCGATGTGCGCCTCATGATCCTGATAGATGAACGCCTTGAGCGGCTTGCCCACCAGTGCTGACATGTTCTCAGACACGGGGTCACGTGGCTTCTGATCTTCGCTCGTCGGGACGATCTTGTCGGCGTTCCTCACGCCCAGCGTCTCGATCATCTGGCGGTGCAGGTACGGCAAGTCGTAAATCTGCGGCGCGGTCTGCGCCATCTGGAACACCGCTTGGTACTGCACCACGCGCTGCGCCATCGTGCTGGCGTTCGGATCGCTCACGGGAATCACGTCCACCATGGCGTAGTCGCTCTTGCGAGCCTGCACCACGCCGCTCTCGGGCTGGTACTGATACTCCTCGGGAGCGTAGTCGGCGATGATGGCCTTGAGGAGTTTGAACTCCTGCTTCATGGCGAAGTGCACGCGGCTCTGGACAGCGGCCATGGGCTTGAGCGTGCGCTCCAGCAGGGCCAGCGTGGTGCCCACAGGAGCCTGAGCAGACATGTCCGAGATGTTCATGTCGCTGATCGCGCCAAGGCGTCGGCCTTCTTCCGTGATCCGCTGGAGCAGGGCCAGCAAAGTCTGGCTGGGCTCTTTGTACGGCAGGGTCATGATGTTGTCTTTGACCGTGCCCGATGGCACGTCAACATCACGGAACTCGCCCGGCTGGATCGGTGTGTCGTCACCCTTGATGCGCAGACCCCGGGTCTTCAGGCCACCCGGCAGGTTGGAGAGGGTGCCAGCATCCACCAACTGGCGAATGATCGAGGTGCCAGCGCGGGCGTACCCGCCGATGATGTGGATCAGGCCCAGACCATAGAAGCCGAAGCCCGGGACGTAGACGTAGTGCACGAAGTGGTTGCGCTTGAGCATGAGGGGGTCTTCCTCATCCCAGTTGCGACGCACGGCCAGCACCTTGCCGGTGCCCTTGTCGATGGTGACCACGTACGGCTTGGCGAGGTCGTTCTCCTCGTCATCCACACCGTCGATGCACAGGTTTGCGTGCACTTCCAGCAGGGCGTAGCGATCATCGTCGGTGAGGGTGTATCCGCCCTCCTCGGCCTTTTTCTTCTCGATGTCCGTGTGGAACTGGACAGGCTCGCCCAACTCGCACTCACGGTAGAAGCCTGCGGCCATCAGGCGCTCGACTTCGTTCTTGGTCTTGCGCATCACGTGGGTGACACGCTCGGCCTGCTCGATGTGGCTGGTGCCGTATGGCACGATGACATCTTCTGCGGGAAGGTAAATCGACACCTGCCGTCCGATGTTAGGGTCGAAGTAGACCTTCTTGAACGCAGAGCCTGCAAGGCCCAGCGAGTAGAGCATGCGCTCGTGCTCGGAGCGGTACTCCACCATGCGCTCGGTGACCTGATAGTTCATGTCATCGCGCACGCGGTCGGCGGCTTCTTCCTTCTCCTTGTTGACCTTGCCCAGAATCTTTGTCTTGACAGGCCCAGCGGCGGGGAATGTCTCGCTCATGGTCTCGGCTTGGAAGCGGATCGCCGCCTCGGCCAGCACGGTTGAGAACACGCCACACGCATCGTCCCACGGCTCGGTGCGCTCCTCGTACTTGAAGCCCAGCACCTCAAGGCCCTTGACGAATGTGTCGGCCCACTCCTTGCGTGATGTGATGTCAGCCTCAACGAGTTCAGTCAGGTCGGAGGAGAGTTTCTGTAGGGTGCCCTCGTCCATGAACTCCGCGAGGTTGTCGCCAAACTCAGCCTCGTCGCCCTCATCTTCCGCACCTGCGAGGTTGACCTCGACAGTGCCGTCAGGCAACTCGACAATCTCGACCTCACCAAGGCCCGGTGCCTCAATCTCGACCTCGACTCCCGTCGCGTCCTCATCGTCGGGTAGCCCTTGCGGCGCTCGGTATAACCCGGGGCTCATGCTGCTCGTTGCCATGTCCAATCCTTTCAGTAGTAGCGGTTCTTGCTACGCGATTTGAAGTACCTGATCTCGTCGGGCTCGTCACTCGGAAGCCTGATAAAGCCACCTTGGCGGAACCGCATGAGTGCCATCACCGTAGCGTCAACCAAGTCATCGTGGGCCATGAACGGAAATCCCGCTATCTCCTCGACGACCTCCTCTGCCCAGCGCGTCTGTGGCACCCAGCATATCCCCGACCTCACAATGTCTGCCACAGAGTTTAACCGTGCTAACTTGTCACCGCTACCTCTATGTGGTGTGTATTCGCCCACAGGGATGCCCATGCGTCGCAATTCTTGGTAGAGCGCGGTACCTGATGACTTCTTTTCCACGATGAACGCGTCGGGCTCCCACTCCTGATACTCCTCACGCGACAACTCCTTGAGTTCAGGGAACTCCAGTCGCTTCTTGATGGCGTTGAGCAGGATGATGTTGTAGGTGTTTGCGCCCGGGCCTTCGCGCTCCTCGTTGAAGAACACGCCCCACGTGGTGATGGCTGTGTAGTCCGCACGGTTGTGGCTCTCGGCTGCGGCGTCCAGCGTCATGATGATGTACTCGCAGTCCGGTGGATCATCCTTTGTCCACTCGTTCCACCACTCACGCTTGACGACAGACGCTTCTTCCGACGTGGGGTTCTGCTGGTACTGCGCGTTCCACTGGAACACCGGCATGGATGCCTTGGTGCGGTACAGCGCCGTGAGGTCAAAGAACTCAGGCCACAGCGACTTCTCAACCTTCTCGCCGTCACGCTCGACCTCGATGATGGCTGGGAACTCCACCACCTCGTACTGGTCGGCCTTGTCGTTCTGCGCCATGTCTCGGGTCACACGCCCGGTCAGGTCGTCCTGATGCCACCTAGTATTATGACTAACTAGCCCGTTTGCGATAAAGTTTTCAGTACCTTCAATTTGTACATCAAAAACTTCTTTTACACCCGCAAACTCAATCTGCGATATTTTACTCGCCGTGAATTCGCACATATTCTGCGGCTTGGCGCAGAATAGCTTCTGTCTTGCCGTACCCCACAGCGAGGTTGCAGTCGTTACACAAAAGTCCGCGAACTTTCCCAGAGTCGTGGCAGTGATCAACGCATAGTTTGCCGTTCCAGTGGGCGCGAGTGTTGTGGCTACTTGGGGGCTGTTTACATACGGCGCACGCACCGTTTTGCTGGATAAGCATTTGGTTATACTCATCCGGCGTGATTCCGTACCGGTGTTTAAGATGGGCCTTTCGGTTACCTTCCGCGCTACGACGGCGTTCCCCTGATTCCCACTGCATTTTGTTGTAGTGGGTGCGGCATAGCCCTCTTGCATACGCTGGCTCTGTGCACCCGTCTTGTGCACAAGACACATCCCGATATTTGCCCCAATGCCCAACCCCCCTGCGTGGGGCATCAGGGTTTTTTCGATGGTAGGAGTCCGACGACTGGCACGCTTGGCACTTGCCGGGCTTGGTTTTAGACCGCGCAGGGCGTTCGCACCCCTCAGTGATACAACGGAATCCCCCACCCTCAAGTCTCTTAGCCGCGTCCATTGCCGCACCCCATTGGTTTCTACAAGAAACGGATGTCTCTCGTTAGCATGGACTACTTTACCACAAGTTGTCTTGATTGTAAATACGCGATCAGGGCCATTTGACCTGTGATTAAGGACGGTCGATGTAGACAGCACCCCGCTGTCGTATGTGGCTACTTGATCTCCGGGGCGCACGTCTCGTAGGGGTTTCTCCTCCCCATTGGACATCAAAACCGGCGTATCTCCAGTCATGCACTGCACGATGGCCACACGTCCACCCGGCATCAAACGCGTACGGGCACCGAAGGTAAACCACTCGTATGCCTTCTCGAACACATCGAAGTTGCCGTTGATGATGTCCTGCTCGTTGTGTGGATCGTCCACCAGCAACAGGTCGGCACCGCGACCGGCAAGGGCGGAGCCCACACCGCAGGCGAAGTACTCGCCGCCCACGTTCGTGTTCCAGCGCCCGGCACTCTTGGAGTCAGCGGCCAGCCCGACGTTGGGGAAGATTTGGCGGTACTCATCGGAGTCGATGATGTTTCGCACCTTGCGGCCAAAGTCCACGGCGAGGTCTGTGGTGTGGGACACCATCAGCACCTTCTTGTTGGGGTAACGTCCTATGAACCACGCAGGGAAGTAAATGGAAACCAACTGCGATTTACCATGCCGTGGTGGCATGTTCACGCACACTCGGTCGCTTTCGCCCTTGGCGATTGACATCAGCAGCGTGGCCAAGATGCGGTGGTGCCTGCCAACCTTGTAATCTGGCTGCATGTGCTTGCAGAACTCGATCAGGTCGTCGTAGCACGCCTTGGCCAACTTGCGTGCACCCAGCACATCGGCGATTTTCTCGATCTCAACCTGCTCCTCTGGGGTGTAGGAGTCGAGGTTGTCCAACATCAGTTGGATTTCCTCCTCCGTGAAGTCCAGATTCAGGTCAACTGAGGTGTCGAGCGTCGCTGCCATCAGTGTTGCACCCTCGCGTCCGGGTCATCGGGGTCAATATCGGGTTCTGGCTCGTAATATGACCCCGTTTTTGCAGTTTTTTCGCAAATTTCGGGCTTATTTTCGGGCTCGGGAGGCGGATTTCCGCCGTCGGCGGGGGTATCCGTCGAATTTTCGACGCTCAGGCCCAGTTCAGCATCAACGTCTATGATCTCACCACCCATTTCGATGGCCGATGAATGGTTCGGAACCACTTCGATGTCGCGCCTGATGAGACGTTGCAGTTTGGCACGGAGTTTTTCCTTCAACTCGTCCGTTGTCTGGTGGGTGATCGTCACCTCCTGCTTCTCGGAGAACAGGCCCACGTCGCTGTGCTTGCCCAGCAGTTCCAATGCACGGATTCTGATGCGTGGATCGGGGTTTCGGGACTCCTCCAACAGCCGGTTTGTCACCAAATGGCGCATTTCGACAGCGTGTGTCACCACTGCACGGCCATATTCGTCGAGGTATTCGCGCACGCTGACGAGCGAGGCAGGGGTGAGTGCTGCTGCACGCACATGGTTGACCGCACGGGATGTTTTCTCGGGGTCTTGGGCGTAGGCCGCAGTCAGCGCAGCGGCTGTTTCCTTGTCGGCGGCAGTCGGTTCCACGTCAAGCCCGTGCTTTTCGAGCAACAACGCCGAGCGGCACGCTGCCTCGGCCCGCTCTCGCAGGTCGATGTATGAGATGTCAGGCGTGATTTCCACCCCCAACTCGGGCATGAGTTCAATCGTCATGTTCGCAAGTCAAAGAGTTGACCGATGACACAGTGTATTTGGTTTTGACAAAGGATGTCAAACTTCCCTACCGGGGGGTGTTTTTAGATACTGCACGGGCTCAAAGCGCGGGGCCAAAATTTTTGAGGGGGGTGGGGGTAGGATAAGAACTTATCCTGTGATATGCCACACACGTTAGTGCAGAGTAACTGTACGTACCCAGTTTCGCCGGATGGGGATCGTTTGAGCGTAATAGCAAACCATGCGGCGGACAGGGACTCCAAAGCCATGTCGGGGGATGGCGTACGAGTGGGGTCGCGCCGTGGCGCTTTCGGCGTGTTAGGCGCCGCCTAACAATGACATCCGCTGTCAGATCGTGCGTTTCCTTGACAAACCATAACATCGTATGGTGTAATTCAATCACTGGCTCACTGAATCGTTCGATTCGGCCAGTGTTCTTGAAAGGAACTATCATGCAAGCAAATTTCAGCGTTACCCTGATCGACACCACCGTTGACACCCTGAAGTCTCAGGCAGGGGTTGACAAGAAATGGGTCAAGACTGCCGATGTCTGGCGCGGTGAAGGGTTCACCTCTGTCATCTTGATCAATGACAAAGAAGTCAGGGACGGCGCGAAGTCAAAGGTTATCTTGCTGTCTTTCACAAAGACTGAACAGGCAATAATGGCCAAGCCTCAGACGGCACTGACCGATGAGGAAAAGGTTACAAAGCGCTGGGTTCAACAGCAAATGGGTTCGCGCCTGAATCGAATCATTCAGCATGTGAAGAAGGCAGAGCAGGATGAAATGATGACGGATGACGAACGGGGCGCGAAGAAGGTCGCTGACCTTGCAACCCGCCTGAAGAAGGACTTGTCTTACTGGATCGAGAAGGTCGAGAAGGCAGAGGCGGTCACCTTCAGCGCAATCCAGATGATCAAGCATCTGAAGGACGCTTCAGCCCTAATCAAGTGATCGAGAGCCCCGCTTCGGCGGGGCTTTTTTTTGTCCAAAATTCCCCGCCCTGACATCTCAGGGCTTTGATGCCAGTTCCAAGAGCGGCGGGGCGGGGCGGGGCGCGGGACATGCACCTCACCCGGCCCGGGCGTGAGCCACAGGCTCATGGTCACACAAGAACATTGTTAGGCGTCGCCTAACTTTGATGCCAGTTCCAAGAGCGGCGGGGCGGCAAGACCGTTCGACTGTTCGTTTCTTACGATGTTCTAATGTTCGCTTTTTATAGTGTTCTAGTGTGTGTTAGGCGTCGCCTAACAATGTTCGTTTCCCACACACAATCTCACTGTTATGGTGTGTTGCAATGTTCGTTTTTAGGGCCAAATGTTCCACAATGTTCTCGTGCTATGGAACATTATAGTTTGATGCCAGTTCTTTGAGCGGCGTGGCGTGCAGTGACGTTTTATGCCTATCAGAACTTGCACAATCTTATCTAATCTTAACAATCATCATAATGTTCGTTTTCTCAAAAATAGTCCCACGACTTTTTTTTCAAAAACCCGAAACGAACATTCGGTGCCGATTTTCCCGTCGCGCAACCTCGACCCCCCGGGTGTGTCTTTTTTTCCCAGACTTATAGAACAATGCGGTACATCAAGGACTTGCGCAACTACAATATAAGAACATTCAGTACATTACACCTTCTGCCACCAGACGCTACGCGCTGTCACAACCAACCACGAAACACTTGACTTAGATAGGCTGATGTGCTATACTATAGTCTGGTTGGTGAGAAAAGCGAACAAAGCAAATCAAGCCAATCAGAACATTGGAACATTACTAAACCCGAACATTGTTAGGCGCCGCCTAACAGAAAGGACACCGTGAGAACCACAAACCAAGCCCCTGCAATACGCACCGAACTGCGTGTGGGTGACCATGCCATCGAGTTCAAAGGTGACGTGCTGGAATCCGAGGCCGTGCAACGTGCACGTGCCATCTGGCTGGCCAACACCCGGCTCGACCACACCGTGCGCGGACATCTTATCTCGTGCCTCGACAACTTCAACTACGAGTTGAGCCATGTCTGACCACACCCACGGCCTATCGGCCTCTCGCCTACTAATCTGTACCTCGTGCTACGCCGAGCGCATCCCTCCCGCTCGTGCCCGACTCGGCTACAAAACGTGCATGTCCTGCCCGAAGCCGCCGCCAAGACTGTGCGACACACCATCGCGCCGATGAACAAGTCCAACTACATGCTGTTCACCGACGCCAGCCTGCTCAAACAACTCAACCCCAAGAGGACGCAATCATGAAAACCGCAACCATCGCCAACAAGGACTGCCGCAAGTTCGTCGAAGCACGCCGCCCATTCAAGGGCTCGCACCTGTACGCCGAGCGGCGCATCGCAAGCAACGGCCACTCCGACCTGTACGTGGTGTACTCGTACGGTGAGCACTTCGCCCACGTACTTCTCATCCCCATCTACGTGGCCGAGGTGGGCGAGTTCGGGCAGGTGCATTGGTACGCCAACACGGACAAGTACAGCCAGAGCACAACCCGCCACCAAAGCCTTGCCCGTCCGTACTACGTGAACTTCATGCCCATGACAACTTCTGCCATGCGCCGCCTCGCCATCGACGGCATCGCTGGCCTCGCGGCCAAGGGAGAACTGCAATGAAACAACTCGCCACGTGGCTCATGCAGGGAATCATCGGCCTCGCGCTGCTCGCGCTGATCGTGGTGTTCCTGCTCGACTACACCGCAGGGTGCGGTCAGACCTACATCGACTCGACTGGTGCAGTGCACCCCGTCGCAACCAACGATCAGTGCATCGCAATCAAACACCACGGAAAGGAATAAAACAGTTGGGTCGGAAAGCGATTCAACACAACAAACTAATCAACCAACCAAGTTAGGCGACGCCTAACAAACTTTCAGGAGAAAGAAATGACACCGAACATTTCAGCCCCGAACATCGCATCCAGTGCAGTGCTCATCGACTTGTCCATCAGCACATGGACGGGCCGCAAACTCGACAAGCGTGCATCCAACGATGTCACCGCACAGAACAACGCCGCCAAGGGCGTGGCCAACGTGCACAAGAAACTGCTCGGCGACTGCGCCGAATTGGATGCGGTGCAGAAGTTCGCGGCCAACGCACGCAACGCACACTACGCCATGACCATGCCGTGGTCAGACCTTGGGATGCGGCTGTGCCCAACCAAGAAATACATCGACGCCAACGGGTACGAGCGCACCATGACCGAGTTGCAGACCGAGTTCGCCCGGCTGACCGAAGCGTTCCTGAACGCCTACGACTGGGAGATTCAGAACGCCCAACTCAAACTCGGTGCGCTGTTCTCAAGCGACGACTACCCGAGCCGCGACTCGCTGGCCGCGAAGTTCAAGTTCCGGTTCGTTGCCATCCCCCTGCCCGATGCGGGTGACTGGCGACTGGACATCGGCAACGAGGCCGCCGTCGCTATGCGTGAGCAGTATGAGAAGTTCTACGGCGACCAACTGCGCGAGGCCATGGCCGATGTGTGGAAGCGTGCTCACGAGGCACTGACCAAGATGTCCGAACGCCTCGACTACGCCGACAGCACCACCAAGAAGGTGTTCCGCGACACGCTGGTGACCAACGTGCAGGAGATCGTCGATCTGCTGGACGCCATGAACATCACGGCTGACCCCGCCATGACCGAGGCCCACAAGCGCCTCGACGCCGCCATGCAAGGCATCACACCCGATGCACTGCGTGAGGATGCGTACCTGCGTGCCCAGACCAAGCGACAAGTTGATGACGTGCGCAAGATCATCGACAACCTGCCCGGACTGGGATTCTGATCCCCCTTGTTGTTAGGCGACGCCTAACAAGTTATCACCAACCAATCAAGCGCAGAAATGCGTAAGTAACCTGTAAACAAACTCAACCAACCAATAGGAAACATCATGTCTAATCAAGCAATCGCCATGTACGCACTGGGCCTCGACCAGATCGAGACCGCCATCCTCAAGGGCGGCAACAAGCGAACCATCCTCGTGCAGGGCCACATGGGCACTGGCAAATCATCCCTGCTCAAGACGCTGGGCAAGATGCTCCCCAACCACACGCTGTGCTACTTCGACTGCACGACCAAGGACTTGGGCGACATCACCATCCCGCAACTGCAAACCATCGACGAGCAGGGCTATGTGCGGTACGTCACCAACGAGGAACTGGGTCTGCATCTGGGCAAGGACATCGTGCTGATGGTGGACGAGTACGGCAAGGCCAACCCCGCCGTGAAGAACGCCATGCTTCGACTCCTGCTCGAACGCAAGATGGGTGGCTACACGCTCAGTGACAAGTCAGTGGTGTTCGCCACGACCAACCTAGGGGCCGAGGGCGTGGGTGACTTGTTGCCACCACATGCACGCAACCGCCTCACGGTGATCACATCCCGCAAGCCGACCAACATGGAGTGGATCGAGTGGGGTATCAACAACGGCGTCGATCACACCCTGCTGGGCTGGTGCAAAGACAACCCGCAACTGTTCCACAGTTTCGAGGACGTGAAAGACCCCGAGCAGAACCCTTACATCTTTCACCCCAAGGCACCTCGCACGGCGTTCGTCACCCCACGCTCCCTTGAAGCGGCCTCCGACTGGCTCAAGGTGCGCGACGGCATGGACGACCAGACGCTGACTGCGATGCTCATGGGCACCATCGGTGACCGTGCGGCCATGGACTTGATGGCGTTCGTCAAACTCAGCGACCAACTGCCGAGCCTTGACTCGATCAAGAAAGACCCGATGCAAGCCAAGGTGCCCGAGAGCGATGCCGCTGTGTGCATGGTGGTCTACCGTACGCTGGCCGTGATCGAGCGCGACTGGTGCGATCAGTGGATGGACTACATGGTGCGCCTCGACAAGGAAGCGCAGGGTCTGTTCGCCAACGGCGTGCGCAACCCGAAGTACAACAAGCAAGCCCTCGTGATGACCAATAAGAAGTTCACCGCATGGGCCATGGCCAACAACTACATGTTCGCTAGTGATAAAAAGTAAACGATGTTATAGGAAAGGAACCAACATGCTGATGATCGGTAAACAACTGACCGCAGAACAGCGGCTGACCAAGGCGGTCGTGGACATCATGGCCAACCCCAAGTACGTCGCACTGGCTGGCGTGCTCATGGTGGGCAAGCGTGAGATCAACGATGCCATCCCGACGGCGTGTACCAACGGGCGCGATGAGATGTACGGACGTGCGTTCGTCGAAGGACTGAGCGATGCCGAGTTGCGCTTCCTTGTCCTGCACGAGTGCTATCACAAGTTGTACAAACACCTGACCACGTGGCGTCACCTCTACGACGAGTGCGCACCACTGGCCAACGTGGCATGTGACTACGTGATCAACATCAAGATCAGCGACGACAACAAGGACGGGTTCGCGCAGATGCCGCACAAGGACGGCAAGGCCGTGGGTGCAATCGACGAGCGGTTCCGTGGCATGGACTCGGCGCAGGTCTACAACATCCTCAAGAAGGAGAACCCTCCGCAGGACGGCGGTGGTGACGGCTCTGGCTCGGGCGGCGGCTCGGGAACCGGCATCCCCGCGCCCGGGTCTGGCCTCGATGACCACGACTGGGAAGGCGCGAAGGAGATGACGGTCGAAGAACGCAAGGCGCTTGAACGCGACCTCGACGAGGCCATCCGTCAGGGTGCGCTCGTGGCTGGCAAGTTGGGCACGGGCGGTGATCGTGATCTGACCGATCTGCTCAAGACCAAGATCGACTGGCGCGAAGCACTGCGTGAGTTCATCAGCACCACGTGTGCAGGCAATGACTACTCAACGTGGCGCAGGCCCAACCGTCGGTTCGTGTCCTCGGGCTATTACATGCCATCGGGTGTGAGTGAACAGGTGGGCGAACTCGTGATCGCAATCGACACATCGGGCTCCATCGGTGGCCGTGAGTTGGCGCAGTTTCTCGGCGAGGTCAAGGGCATCTGTGAGCAGGTGCACCCCGAGTGTGTGCGTCTGCTGTACTGGGACACCAAGGTGGCCGCTGATGAGAAGTACGTGGGCGGCGAGATCGAGAACATCACGCAATCGACCAAGCCTGCGGGTGGTGGGGGCACGATGGTGGAGTGTGTCCCTGCGTACATGACAACGCACAACATCAAACCACAAGCGGTGGTGGTGTTGACCGACGGCTATCTCGGCGGCTCGTGGGGGCAGTGGCATGTACCTGTGCTGTGGTGCATCCAAGGCAACAAGAGTGCGCTGGCCGACTGCGGCAAAACAATTCACATCGAGGACTGACATGGCCATCTACACACAGCAACCACGCCGCAAGGACTGGGACTTGAACGAGTATCCCGAGCGAACCATGCGTGACTCCTACTCAGTCGCCGAGATTGTGTTCATGGACGGCACCAAGCATGAGTTCATGGTGAAGGCGTCACCCAGTGTGGTGCCACACCTTGTGAAGGAAATGAAGAACACGGGTTATCTGACCCTGTGGAATGACCACGACACGTTGTGCATCCGTGCCGATCAGGTCAAACACTTTGCGATGCGCGAGATAACTAACCAACCAACGAAGGAGCAACCATGAGATTCGATTCATTCAACGAGGTGGTGTCGTGGTACGAACGCACCAAGCCCATGGTCAGCAAGAACCACACGAAGGAGCACGACGTGCGACCCATCGGCGACCGAAGCCGCAAGTGGGAGCGCATCAAGAAGATCGACGACAACACCTACGCACTGGTCGATGGCAACTACGGCAACTGCATCTGGAACAACCATCCAGAACAGCATGCCTACGAGAACACCATGGCGGCAATCACATGGATGCGGCGCGAGGACGGCGACTACATTCGCATACGCAACCACACCAAGCGTGGGTTTAGCGTGGCGCGCTACAACTTCTTGCACTGGCACCTGCCGAGCACGATGCGATTCAAGGGCTCGCACCTGTACGCCGAGCGGCGCATCGCAAGCAACGGCCACTCCGACCCGCAGGGGCCGAAGGACTACGAGGACTTCCCGCTCCCGAAGTGCAACGTGCAGTTCGATCACGGCACGAAGCAGTTGGTGGATGACAACGTGTATCTGATGTTCCGAGTGAATGGCGACGGCACGTTCACACGGGTAGGTGAAGCATTAAAAGTAGAGGTGAAGAAGGTGGACAAAGAACTCAAGAAGCAATGGCGTGAACGTGTGGATAACTTTTACGGGTACTGTGCGGCTGTGGCCCCGATGCTCGACGTGACGTGGGGCGGCAAGAACGAGTACGCCAATCAGATGAAGGAGTTTCTGATGGGTGGTGGCAACGGCAACCTGCGTGGTGCGTGGGTACGTGATGCCAAGTCCGTGCCGACTGAACTCGTGCGTGCCATCGTGACGCAAGAAGATCATCCCATGCGTGTGGCGTTCGCGGCACTCGTTGTGTTCGACATCGGTGGCAAGCGTGCCATTGAATCTCAGGACGACATCCGACACATCAAGGCGGCGTACAACCGTGTGATGAACAAGGCACTGGGCTTTTACAAAATCGAGGAGAAGTGAGATGACGTTTTCCCACATGAAGGTAGCCAAGGTGCAGGATAGCCATGCCCGTGCACTCGTGGTCATCGAGGCCGCGACCGCCATGCGTAAGCCGTATGAGATGACGTTTTCCCACATGAAGGTAGCCAAGGTGCAGGGTAGCCATGCCCATGCACGTGAGCAGTACGAGGACTTCCCGCTCCCGAAGTGCAACGTGCAGTTCGTTGAGGGCGTGCCCGTGCATGCCCTGCTGGGTAAGTTGTGCGACGGCGTGCGTGCCATGCACCGCAACATCCGCTTCGCCTTGCATCGCAACGGCAAGACACAGTGGGTGGACGGACAGCCCGTGGAAGGCGAGATATGGGCGTACTTCGACGGTGACGAATACGCCACCATGCGGCTGGGCTACGCCGATTACTCTGTGCAGAGCGGCGGCAACAAGTACGCCGTGTACTCACGCACGATCAGCAATGACGAGTTCAACGAGGGTCGTGAGCAGTACCACATGGCCATGGCCGACTCACTGGAGCGTGCGCTCAAGAACGTGAAGAAGCACATGCGTCGGTACGCGCCGAGTGAGATCGCACTGATGTCTGTAGCCGACTTCCAAAACAAGTTGCGCCAACCAGCGTGGCAAGCATCGTCTGAATACAACTCAGCGTATGAGGCGGTGATCAAGAACGGCTCGTTCCACAACGAGATGCGCTCTCTCGTGCTCAACAACTATCAGTTCAATGATCCAGTGTTCGGAGGTCTCGTGAAAGACATGCTTGCAAAACTCGATGAGCAGATGACCAGACAGTACGAGGCACACCACGGCTACTACGTGCAAGTGCGCGAGTATCTGGGTGAGCAGGTGTTCGATGTCATCGCAGTACTGTTCGATGTCATCGCAGTACTGGACGTGAAGAAGGCAACGGCCAGAACCGAAGTCGGTGCGCACCGCACCTACAAGGCCGAGGAGTTGGACGACGTGGATGAGAACTTGGCATCACGCCTTGCCGCACTGTCCATGCTGGAGAACGATGCGTTCGTGGAGGGGCTGGGCCACAAGGTCTCGCCGACATCCTACTGGGTGCTGAAATGAAACGCAAACTTAGCCTGGCCGAGATACATACCACACGGAAGATGGTGGAGAAGGGGTTACCCATCACTGATCACGAGTACGACGCCCTCACGTGCGTGATGCAACAAGTTGACCCAGCCGACTGGTACACAGCGAACGAGCCGCCTGACAAGACGGCACGCAAGATCATTTTGTCAGGCCAGCCGTGGCAGTTGCGCGGTGCGGCGGTCAAACACATCAAGCGCAAGGACTTGTATATCGCCACGGGTGGTTACATGTTCATGCTTAACGAACCACGCACTGTGGGCGACGATAGTATCTACCGAGTCAGTATCTTCCCTGATGGTGTAGATGTCGTGTGTTTTGGCCTCGATAGTGTTGACTCGTGCTTAGAGGGGCACTATGATCGGATCGACGATCTGCCCAACTGGGTCAAAGAACGACTCGCTGTATTGAACATGATTCCTGCAACTCCTCCGACACAAGAAGTGGAGGGTGTAGGTCGTCGTATATCAGGGCATGTGTACTGGGTGTTCGCACCTACCACAGGCACTGATGCGTCCACGTCCGCTTGACGTGTGTGAACGCCGGGGCAACCCGGCATGGAGAACTGAGATGAAACGCAAACTTAGCATGGCGGAGAAAGTCCGTCGCCTGATCGACCAAGGGTACACCAACAAGGCGATCATCGAGAAGTTGGGCATCAAGCCCCGAGTGGTCTACAACATGCGGTACCAACTCAACAAGGCACGTGGCCTTGGTGCGATTGGTCAAGTCACGCCGACCCCGACCGAGGGCATAGGCGCACCGCCGAAGAAGCGTAAGTACACCCGCCGCCTACCTGCGGGAACTGGCATCAACCCACCCGACCCCGCGCTGGTTGGCCCTCCGATTGTGACCACGCCAAACGGCGAAGGTCTCGTGCCCAAGCCCGGCGAGTTCAAAGAACTGCCCATCACGATGGAGCAACCTACCTTGTGGCAACGTATCAAGGGGTGGTTCCGTGGCTGATACACCAGAAGTCAAAGTCAAGAAGAAGGTCGTCGCCATTCTCAAGGAACTGCGTGCCTACTACTTCTACCCGGTGACGGGTGGGTACGGTGGCAGTGGGGTGCCCGACATCGTTGGATGTCTTCACGGTAAGTTCTTTGGGATCGAATGCAAAGCGGGTAGGAATCGTCCTACAGCGTTGCAACAGAAGAACCTCGACGCCATCAAAGCCATGGGCGGCACCGCCTTGGTCATCAACGAGGACAACATTGACAGCGTGCGCTACGCGCTAGGAGAGATGTGATGAGCAGAACAATTCCGTACGACACGGGCAAGGTAAAGATCGGTTGCATGTACGAGCCCCCACGGCGTCCCGTGGACATGGGTGTGCACGCTGAGATGTTGCAGGCCGCACTGCTGGGCATTCGCACGTCTTGGTATCGCAGACTTACGTACCGCTGGTTTGGGGTGTGAGGAAGCGGAGCAAGTATCGACCCAAGCCCATCCTGCAAAACCCGGTGGGCTACGTCATCGAGAGTCTGACTCCGGTGGCCAAGCACGACTCGTATCTGATCGACCTGAAGATCAAGAACCACCTTGCGATGACGCATCTGACCAAGGGGGAGGCTACCCGTGCAGACATTGACAAGTTGATCTCCGTGGTCAACGTCGTTGAGGCGCTGTATCGGTTGGGCTTTGGGCGCGAGTACAAGGATGTGGTCAACGCCGGGTTGGACGCACTGCACGCTGTTGGTGTGCGTGGTGCTACGACGGATCGTTTCATCCTGCGGTCGCAGGAGATGAACGACCTGAACGCCGTGATGGAACTGCATGACGCCCAGTTGGATGTCATCACCATCAAAGACATGGAGAAAGCATTGGCCCTTGTCGAGGCCGAGTACCGGGCGAAGAAGATGCGCCCAATAGTGGAGAAACAGAAATGACTGACAAGATCAAAACCGAAAAGGAATGGGTCACCGAAGCGGGATACGCCGCTAAGGTAATTGCGCACCCGATGGGGCACCGCTGTGGGTATGTCACCGTGCCTGAATCACACCCGCACTACGGCAAGGGCTACGACGATGTGCGTGTCGATGTGCACGGCGGTCTGACGTATGCAGACGAAGGTACGTTCGGGTTCGACTGCGCACACATTGACGACGCCAAGGACGAGTCCATCATGAGCGACGAGTACAAGGTAGTGTTCAGTCGTTACTTGCTCGACCGCATCACTTGGGGCGGCGCAACAGTCAAGACCTTGGAGTTCTGCGTGACCGAGTGCGAGAGTCTGGCCAAACAACTCAAGGAGCAGAACGATGAATGTTCCGCGAGTGCTACGTGAACAAGTCAAGGAGTACGAGAAGGCCGGGTTCCATGTGATAGCAGTGGAGCCGCGCAACGGTGCGCACTTCAAGGTGTGGTTTGCTGAGTTCCCTGAACACCCGCAGATCATCACGAAGAACGCACTGGACTGGCGTGCCCTGAAGAACAACATCGCACACTACAAGCGAGTGGCGAAAGGAGAGACCGCATCCTTGCCGTATCCCGTGTGGCCCTTTGGGACGGTAGACCCAAAAGAGTTATCGAAATGGGGCCGTCGAAACAAGACCGCCCTGAGTGCAACGACTGACGAATACGAGGAGGCATTGATGTGATCGCCGACCGTGGATGCGCTGAACGGGGGTGCGCTTGTTATGACCCCCGCATTGATAAAGATGGAGTACTGATGGAAGAAGTCAAAGCCGATGACATGCAAGTGGGTGGCAACCACTACAAAGACCTTTACCCCCAACCGTGGGATGTGATGCAGGCACTGCTCACGCCCGACGAGTTTCGTGGGTTCTTGAAGGGCAACATGATCAAGTACGCGATGCGTCAGGGCAAGAAGGACAGCCCCGATGCAGGCAAGTACCACCACTACAAAAAGAAGTTGAGTGAGATGACAGGAGGTGAGACATGGATGTGAAAGACCCGCTTGACAAGGAAGTGCGCCGAGCAAAGTTCAAGGGTAAGTTGTTACTCATAGCGTTGGCCATACTCGTGCCATTCGTGCTGATGCGCGAGACCTTCACCGGGAGCCATTGATGGACTTGATCACGATTGACTTTGAAACTTATTACGACAAGGACTACTCCCTGTCGAAGATCACCACCGAGGAGTACGTGCGAAGCCCTCAGTTTGAAGTGATCGGCGTGGGCGTGAAGGTGAACAACGAGGAGCCCCAGTGGGCAAGTGGGGAGCACGAAGATGTCAAGCATTGGTTGCGCACGTCGTTCAACTGGTCGGACAGCATGGTGTTGGCTCACAACACTATGTTTGACGGTGCCATTCTTGCTTGGCAGTTTGGCATTCATCCTCGTGTTTGGCTCGACACTCTTTGCATGGGCCGTGCTCTGCACGGTGTGGAGGTGGGCGGTAGCCTCAAGGCGCTGGCTGAACGGTACGCGCTGGGGCAGAAGGGCACCGAAGTCCTGAACGCCATCGGCAAGCGCCGACTGAACTTCAGCGAAGGCGACCTCGCACGCTACGGCGACTACTGCCTCAACGACGTGAACCTCACGTACAAGTTGTTCAACAAGATGGTGCGCAAGTTCCCCAAGCAGGAACTCAAGATCATCGACCTGACCCTGCGCATGTTCATCGAGCCGATTCTGGAACTCGACAAGCAGATGCTGGAGGAACACCTGCGCGAGACCGTGGCACGCAAAGAGAAGTTGCTGTTGGAGTGTGCGGCTGACCGTGCCGACCTGATGAGCAACAACCGCTTCGCCGAACTGCTCCGTGACTGCGGCGTCGAGCCGCCCATGAAGATCAGTCCGACCACCGGGGAGCAGACCTACGCCTTCGCCAAGAACGATGAGTCGTTCAAGGCTCTGGCCGAGTACCCAGATGAGCGCGTGCAGGCCCTCGTTGCCGCACGGCTGGGTAACAAGTCAACGCTGGAGGAGACCCGCACCCAACGGTTCATTGAGATCGCATCGCGTGGTGCTCTGCCTGTGCCGATCCGCTACTACGCCGCGCACACTGGCCGGTTCGGTGGCGACGACAAGATCAACATGCAGAACCTGCCGAGCCGTGGGGCCAACGCCAACAAGTTGAAGAAGGCCATCGTCGCCCCGCCCGGATACACCATGATCGACGCTGACTCTGCGCAGATCGAGGCGCGGGTGTTGGCATGGCTGGCCGAGCAGGACGACCTCGTGGAAGCATTCGCCACGGGCAAGGACGTGTACAAGAAGATGGCGAGCGCCATCTACGCCGTCAAGGAAAAAGATGTCACCAAGGATCAGCGGTTCGTGGGCAAGACCACAATTCTTGGCGCAGGCTACGGTATGGGTGCGGTGAAGTTCCAAGCCCAACTCAAGACGTTCGGTGTGACGGTGGACTTGGAAGAAGCCCGACGCATCATCGACATTTACCGACGCACCAACGATGCCATCACCCGGCTGTGGCGTCAGGCTCAGAACGCACTGGTGAACTTGTCACGGGGTGATAAGGCTCCGCTGGGCCGGGCGGGCGTGCTTGAGTTGGTGCCCGAGGAGTCGGCCATCCGACTGCCCAGTGGCCTGCTGATGCGTTACGACGACCTGAAGTTCTCCGAGGGCGAGAAGGGCATCGAGTTCCACTACCAGACGCGCAAGGGCCGCACCCGCATCTACGGCGGCAAGGTCATCGAGAACGTGTGCCAAGCCATCGCACGGTGCATCATCGCCGAGCAGATGCTCAAGATCAACAAGAGGTACAAGGTTGTGCTGACCGTGCACGACGCCATCGCTGTGTGCGTGCGTGACTCTGAGGTGGAGGAAGCCCAGAAGTACGTCGAGGAGTGCATGCGCTGGGTGCCCGAGTGGGCCGCTGGCCTGCCCGTCAACTGCGAGAGCGGCGCAGGAAAATCTTATGGAGACTGTTAAATGAGCAACCCAATCGACAACTTGTATGGCATCAACACCGTCGCACCTGAGATGGCAGTGCAGGCAACTGACACGAGCAATCTCGTGTACCGCGCATCGGATCGTTACAACGTGAACACGATGGCCGTTGCCAGCAACATGGCCCCGCACAACATCGTGTTCCACGGGAAGAACGGTAAGGAGGTGGGTCGCATGGAGTTCGGTGACGGCGAGTTCAAGTTTGAGGGCGACGCAAGCGAAGCGGCCAAAGTGTTCACCGAGTGGTGTCGCCGAAACTGGAACGACCTGCGTGCCAAGGACAGGCAGGAGGTACTGCAACAAGTCATGGACGACCTGCTGGAGGAGTCCTCCGGCGAACTCTACTCTGAGGAGGAGAAGGTTGCGATCCTAACGTGCATGCAACGAGTGCAGGCTCGGAAGAAAGAGCATGACGCACCGCAGATCGCCGAGCAGTATTCGCACAACCTTGCCAAGTCCATGATGGCCACGAAAGAAGCCGTCACCAACAGCATCCTCGGTGCCATCGCACCAGAAGGGAAGTCGTTGTGATCAAGATACCCGCATGGTCGTTCTCGTCTATCAAGACATTTGAGCAGTGCCCGAAGAAGTACTACCACCTGAAGGTTGCCAAGGACTTTCAGGAGGATCAGAACGCCGAGCACTTGATCTACGGCACGCGCTTCCACGAAGCCGCCGAGTTCTACATCCGTGATGGCACGCCGTTGCCCCCGGAGTTTTCCTACGCGCAGAAGACACTCGACAGGCTCAAGGCCATGGAGGGTGAGAAGTTGTGCGAGTACGAGATGGGCCTGACCGAGAACCTTGAGCCGTGCGGGTTCAAAGCACCGGACGTGTGGTGGCGAGGCATCGCTGACCTGATCATCTTACGAGGCGACACGGCGTTCGTGCTGGACTACAAGACCGGCAAGAGTGCCAAGTACGCCGACAAGGGTCAGTTGGAGTTGATGACGCTGGCTGTGTTCAAGCACTTCCCCCAAGTCAATCGGGTCAAGTCGGGCCTGCTGTTCGTGATCTCCAACGAGTTCCCGAAGGCCGAGTACACCCGCGAGGACGAGCCGACCCTGTGGCAGAAGTGGCTGACCGACTACGCCAAGATGAAGATGGCGTACTCGACGAACGTATGGAACCCACGCACGTCAGGACTGTGCAAGAAGCACTGTGTTGTTCTGGCGTGCCCTCACAACGGAAGGAATGGATGATGGACTTACCCGACCAAGAGACCGCACGGGTTGCCCTGCTGATGGATCAGGAGGTGGACAAGCGGGTGCTGGTGGCCCTGTACCGGGCGCTCAACCCCTACGCCATCGGTGGCACCAACGGAGCCATCCACGAGTTGGAACGAAAGTTCGACTCGGGAGACCGCCAAGGGATCAAGAACATGATGATCTCACTGTTCGTCACGGTAGTGATGACAGATGGTTCCATGATGCACCAGATCAGAAGTAAACTTGCGGAACAGTTGAATAAACCTTATTAGGAGCCAACATGCCATACACCAAATCCCCCCGACCCTACAAGGCCGAGTACCAAAAGCAGAAGGAGCGAGGCGAACTCGCTGCCCGCATGGAGCGCCAACGCGCACGTCGGGCCATGGACAAAACCGGAGCCGACAAGAACGGCAACGGCAAGGCCGACAAGCGCGAAGGCAAGGACATCGACCACGTAAAGATGTTATCCAAAGGTGGTTCAAACAAGACCGGGCTGCGCATCATGTCGCCGTCCAAGAATCGTGCACGCAATGGTCATAGCGTGCGTAAACCGGGTGGTAAGAAACCCTCTTGACCGACACTGCGCATAGCAGTACAGTAAAAATTCGACAGCGACGTGCACGAGTGGAGACCCACTTCGTGCCGTCAAGCCGTCTGCGGAGAAACGATGGAAATCATTGAGAACAAGGCTTTACTGCTGAGGGTGCGCAATCCTCAGCAGATCACGACGGTCATCCCCAAGAGCAAAGAACTCCCGGGGAACCAAGTCGTTGTGCACTGGGGCCTCGACGAGGCACAGGTACTGCGCAACCTCCGCATCAAGAACGTACCCTCACCCATCCTCGGGCGCTACGACTGGCCCGGCCAGCACAGACCCTTCGATCATCAACGCACCACTGCGGCGTTCCTCACGATGAACCGCCGTGCGTTCTGCCTCAACGAGCAGGGCACCGGCAAGACCGGCTCCGTCATCTGGGCCGCTGACTATCTGCTCAAGGCCAACCGCATCCGCAGGGTGCTGGTGATCTGCCCGTTGTCCATCATGGACTCGGCGTGGCGTGCTGACTTGTTCAAGTTCGCCATGCACCGCAACGTGGACATCGCCTACGGTGCCAAGGACAAGCGCCGCGCCGTGATCAACGGCCCCGCTGAATTCGTCATCATCAACTACGACGGTGTGGAGATCGTCGCCGACGACATCGAGCGCGGTGGCTTTGACCTGATCGTGGTGGACGAGGCCAACGCCTACAAGAACAGCATGACCAAACGCTGGAAGGTGCTGAACTCCCTGATCAAGCATGACACGTGGCTGTGGATGATGACCGGCACCCCTGCCGCTCAGTCACCCCTTGACGCCTACGGGCTGGCCAAGTTGGTCAACCCCCAAGGTGTGCCCAAGTTCTTCACGTCCTTCCGTGATCAAGTCATGGTGAAGTTGACGAACTACCGCTGGGTGGCCAAGGAGAACGCAACACAGACGGTGTACAACGCACTGCAACCGGCCATCCGGTACACCAAGGACGAGTGCCTTGACCTGCCCGAGATGACCTACGTGCGCCGCAACGTCGAGTTGACCAAGCAACAGCAGAAGTACTACGACCTGCTCAAGAAACGCATGGTGATCCAAGCCGCTGGCGAGGAGATCACATCGGTCAACGCCGCCGTGAACATGTCCAAGTTGCTCCAGATCAGTTGCGGTGCGGTGTACTCCGACACGGGCGAGACCTTGGAGTTCGACATCAGCAAGCGGTACAGCGTGCTCACCGAGGTGATTGAGGAGTCCAGTCAGAAGGTGCTGATCTTCGTGCCGTTCAAGCACGTGATCGCCATCCTGTCCCAGAAGTTGTCAGAGGACGGGTACACCAACGAGGTGATCAGCGGGGATGTGCCTGCTGGCAAGCGTACTGACATCTTCCGGGCGTTCCAGAACGATCCTGAGCCGAGGGTGCTGGTGATCCAGCCCCAGTCTGCCGCGCACGGTGTGACCCTGACTGCGGCCAACACGGTGGTCTGGTGGGGGCCAACCTCCAGCCTTGAGACCTACGCACAGGCCAATGCCCGGGTGCACCGGAGCGGCCAACGCCACCCATCGACAGTCGTCCAACTCGCTGGCTCTGGTGTAGAAAGACACGTTTACAACTTACTCGATAAGAAAATCGACGTTCACTCAAAGATTGTCGATCTCTATAAAGATTTGCTTGACTAAAGGAGGAAA